>Ga0210395_10000194_pt1 | contig 47361 bp, 33 predicted proteins | sample IncBWH4OmetaG_FD_150861 | JGI IMG/M metagenome (GOLD analysis project Ga0210395, IMG submission 150861) | Forest soil microbial communities from Barre Woods Harvard Forest LTER site, Petersham, Massachusetts, United States - Inc-BW-H-4-O ...
ATTGCCACCATCAGCCGGCACCTCGCTCCAGGGACGCACGTGCAACTCAAGCTCCAGCTCGGGCTTCGCAACGTGCAGGCCACGGCGCTGATGCGAGACTACCGTGCCCAGGATATGGCTTTCGAGATTGTCGATATGAGCCTCGATGAGCGCAGCAAGTACCGCCGCCTGCTGGCCGATAGTCACAGCCAGGCCACCCCTGGGGCGGAGGCCAAGAACAAGGGCCTGGCCACCGAGACCCCGGTGCCGTCCTCCTAAAGGGTTCTTCCGCGGTGTCGACGTTTCTGGCGCTGACGCATCCAAACTGTTAGATGTTAGAATAGAATGTTTGTAGCGGTTGTGGCAGACCGGCCAGTGCGTTCACTCACGCGGAACACCGCCAGGAGACGGCGAAACCCCTCATGGATGTTGCCAAGGCAGTTGACACCGTTGTCGCTCGATTTATCGGCACCAAGCACGAGCGCGACATCAAAAAACTACAACCTCTGGTCGTGGCCATCAATGCGCGCGAAGCCGAAACACGCGCGCTAAGCGACGAGCAGCTAAAGACACGCTTCGCCGAACTTAAGGCTGAGGTGCATGAACAACTGAAGGATGCTGATCCCAGCGAGCCTACCTACAAAGAACTCTTGAAGAAGGTGCTCGATCCGATGATTGTGCCGGCTTTCACCTTGGTGCGCGAAGCAGGCCGCCGCTTTCTGAACATGCGGCACTTCGACGTGCAATTGATTGGTGGAATGGTTTTGCACGACGGCAAAATTGCCGAGATGAAAACGGGTGAGGGCAAAACGCTGGTTGCCACTTTGCCGGCGGCGCTAAATGCTTTGGCGGAACGCGGTGTGCACGCCGTCACGGTGAACGACTACCTGGCGCGGCGCGACGCGGAGTGGATGAGCCCGCTCTATCGCGGGCTCGGTCTTTCCGTCGGCGTAATCGTGCACGATCTGGACGATGAGCAGCGCAAGGCGGCGTATGGCGCGGATCTCACTTACGGCACGAACAACGAATTTGGTTTTGACTATCTGCGCGACAACATGAAGTATGATCTGGCGCAATGCGTTCAGCGTGGGCATCAGTTCGCGATCGTCGACGAAGTGGACTCCATCCTCATCGACGAAGCCCGCACGCCGCTGATCATTTCCGGCCCTTCGGAAGAGTCTACGGACAAATACGCCAAGATCGACAAGATTATTCCCAAGCTCATCCAGGACATCGACTACACGCTGGACGAAAAACATCGCACCGCAACTTTGACAGAAGAAGGATTCAGCAAGTGCGAACGGCTGCTCGGCCTGCACAATCTCTCGGACCCTGTAAACATCGAGCTCATGCATCACGTCTATCAATCCCTCCGCGCGCATTCGCTCTACAAGCGCGACGTCGATTACGTGGTGAAAGACGGAGAAGTGATCATCGTAGATGAGTTCACCGGCCGGCAAATGCCCGGCCGCCGCTGGTCCGATGGATTGCACCAGGCCGTCGAAGCTAAAGAAGGCGTCAAGATCGAACGCGAGAATCAGACGCTCGCAACGATCACTTTCCAGAATTATTTCCGCATGTACAAGAAGCTCTCCGGCATGACCGGAACGGCCGAAACGGAAGCCGCGGAGTTCGGCAAAATCTATAATCTCGATGTCGTGGCGATCCCCACGAACCGCACGCTGATTCGTGAAGAACACCGCGACGTTGTCTACCGTACCGAAAAAGAAAAATTCGAAGCGGTAGTCAATGGGATCCTGCAAGAGGACAATTCGTTTGCCAACGGCATTCGCCACTATAACGAACGCGGTCAGCCGGTGTTGGTAGGAACGATCTCCATCGAAAAGTCGGAAACCATCTCCGAAATCTTGAAAAAGGCAGGCGTTCCGCATCAAGTGCTCAACGCCAAGCAGCACGAGCGCGAGTCGCGCATCGTCGCGCAAGCCGGCCGCAAGGGCGCCGTGACGGTCGCGACCAACATGGCCGGCCGCGGCACGGACATTCTTCTTGGCGGCAATCCCGAGCAGATGACCCGCGATCATTTTCTGAAAAACAAATTGGCCTTGCCCTACGCCGCCGCGCCGGCTGTGATCCCAGCAGATGGCGGCCCCGATGCGCAGCCCGCTGTGGCGATGGTGCTTTTCCAGAATGAAGGCAAAATCTTTCAAGTACCCGCCGACCAATGGAAGCCGGTCTATGAGCAATTCGCCGAACAGTGCAAAGCCGAACACGACGAAGTGGTGACCCTCGGCGGCTTGCACATCCTCGGCACCGAGCGCCATGAAGCCCGCCGCATCGATAACCAGCTGCGCGGACGCGCCGGCCGCCAGGGCGATCCCGGATCTTCGCGTTTTTTTCTTTCGCTCGAAGACGATCTCATGCGCATCTTCGGCGGCGAGCGCATGAAGGCCCTGATGTTCCGCCTGGGCATGACCGAAGGCGTGCCCATCGAATCCGGACTGATCTCCCGGCGCATTGAAAACGCGCAGAAATCGGTCGAAGCGCAGAACTTTGACGCTCGCAAACACCTGCTGGAATACGACGATGTGATGAACAAGCAGCGCGAGACGATTTACGCCATTCGCCGCTCCGCGCTAGAGGGAAAAGATCAGCGCGATTACGTTCTCGGCGTTGCGGAAGACGTGGCGCGCGAGCAGGTCGACACGTATTGTCCCCGCGAGCAACATCCTGATCAGTGGAATGTCACGCAGTTTCTCGCCGAAGTCAACGCCCAGTTTGGCATCGACGCCAAAGCCGCCGGCGCCGACCCCGGCACGTTGAGCCATGATGAACTCGCCGAAGCCACCGTTAAGGCGGTCACCACACGCTACGAGGAAAAAGAAAAACAGTTCGGTGCGGACCTGGTCCGCTGGCTCGAACGGCGCATCATCCTCGATGTCGTCGATTCCCAATGGAAAGACCACCTGCTCTCGCTCGACCACCTGAAAGAGGGCATCGGCCTTCGCGGTTACGGCCAGAAGGATCCGCTAGTCGAGTTCAAAAAAGAAGCATTCGTCCTGTTCGAGGACATGATGGCGCGCATCGACAACGAAACCATCCGCTATCTGTTCCACATTCAGGTCCAGCAGAACGAGCAGCCTCAGGGTGGGCCGGGGCAAGCTCCACCGCCGCCGCAACCAATGCGCCCTCGTGCGGACGCCGCGGTCGCCAGCGCCGCAGCCCGCGCCAGCGAACCTCCCCCGCAGCGCTTACCAGCCTTCGCACGCGAAATGGAGCGCAAGCAAGAGCGCCAGCAAAAAGAGCTGCAGTACCAAACAGGGCCAGCGCAAGCCGAAGCGCCAAAGCCGGTCCGCGCAGGCGCCAAGATCGGCCGAAACGATCCCTGCCCCTGCGGCTCCGGCAAGAAATACAAAAAATGCCACGGCGCCAACGTATGATTGCTTCGGCACCGGTGACAGGAGACGTCAGTCTGTCGTCTCTCGAGCCCCAGCACTCTTGAGCCGTTCGCTCACGTCGAGATTTCAGCGTTGCGTTTGACCGCAAGAAAAGGACTCTGATGCCGCCAGCACCAATGCCGCAACCTGAACGCCATGCCATCCCCGGCGTAAAAAATCTAGTCGCGGTCGCCAGCGGCAAAGGTGGCGTTGGCAAAACCACGGTCGCCGTTAATCTCGCGCTGGCGCTGGTAAAGCTCGGCCACAGAGTCGGCCTCATGGACGCCGACGTCTATGGCCCCAACGTCCCCATCATGCTCGGCACGCTGCAAGAGCCGCAAGCCACCGCGGAAAAACGCATCATCCCCGTCGTAGTCGCCGGCATGAAAATGATCTCCATGGGTCTGCTCAATCCCGGCGACAAGCCGATGGTCTGGCGCGGCCCCATGCTGCACAGCGTCATCACCCAATTCCTGCGCAGCGTCGAGTGGGGCGAGCTCGATTACCTCATCATCGATCTTCCGCCCGGCACCGGCGACGTACAGCTCACGCTCATCCAAACCGTGGCCGTAACCGGAGCGGTGGTCGTCACCACGCCGTCCACCGTCGCGCTCGCCGACGTACGCAAAGCCATCGAAATGTTTCGCCAGGTCAACGTCGAAGTCCTCGGGGTGGTCGAGAACATGAGCACGTTCACCTGCCCACATTGCAACAAGCCCATCGATATTTTTGGCCACGGCGAAGGCGCAAAAACCGCGCTGGCCTACGGCGTCCCCGTCCTCGGCGAAATCGAAATCGATCCGCGCATCCGCATCGGCGGCGACACCGGCAAACCCGTCGCCGGCCTTGGCGAATCCGCCCCCGGCACACAAAGCCTCTACGCCCTGGCGCGCGCCGTCACCGCCCGCCTAGCCGAAGTCAGCGCCACCTCCTCCGGTCCATCGGTCGAAATCGACTAACCGGTGCCGGAAAGGAGCGAACCGTGTGCGCCTAGGAAGAGTTAATGTGCGGGTGCTTGGCGGAGCTCCGGGATTTTGGGCCGAACTGAATTCTTGCTATAATTCTGGTTGGGATAGTCTCAATAGAGCAGGGCGCTGCGGCAACCGTGTTGCCGCGTTTTCATTTTTAGGGACACACCGGGTCAAAACTGTGGCAAACTCGCTGGAAAGGCGCCGGTGTAAGACATTTAGAATCAACACTTACGAAAAATCAGGGGAGGAGGTGGGTGTTATGGTTGACCAGAGTTCCAGCTCAGACCCCGCGCGCGGCTCACTAGAGGTGGGTCGTCAGCCCGACATTCGCCCCTATCGCGGCAAGCGCCCTGAAATCGCCGCGTCCGCTTACATTGATCCTGCCGCCGTCATCATCGGCGACGTCGTCATCGGCGCAGACTCCAGCGTCTGGCCGTGCACTGTGATTCGCGGCGACGTGCACCACATTCGCATCGGCGCGCGTACCAACATTCAGGACGGCTGCGTGCTGCACGTCATGCGCGACGAGCACGCGCTCGTCCTCGGCGACGACGTGACCGTGGGCCATTCGGTCACGCTTCACGGCTGCACCATCGAGTCGCGCTGCCTCATCGGCATGGGTGCGGTCATCTTGAACGGCGTGCACATCGGCACCGGCAGCGTGGTCGCTGCCGGCACACTCCTCCTCGAAGGCGCCAAAATCCCGCCCGGCAGCCTGGTCGTAGGCCACCCCGGCAAAGTCAAACGCCTTCTAACCGGAATCGATCAAGCAAGCATCGACGCCTACGCGCAGCGCTACGTCGAGTATAAAAATATTTATCGCAAGGAACGGCACGAGTGAGCGACCAAGAAAAAGCTGCCAAGCGCGCCCAGTGGGAAGAAATTAACCGTGCTAAGGCCGCGGCAAAGCAAAGGGAGCAAGGCACGCCGGATAACCTGGAGCCACGAGCCAGCGTGACTCAAAAACAATTCCAAGCCATCCGCGGCAGCCGCGATTTGCTGCCTCCAGACACCGCGCTCTGGAACCATGTGGAACAAACCGCACGCGAAGTCTTCGGCACCTTCGGCTTCGGCGAAGTCCGCACTCCCGTTATCGAGTCCACCGAGCTCTTCGCCCGTTCGATTGGTGGTGAAACTGACGTCGTGTCGAAAGAGATGTATACCTTTCCGGACGAGCTAGACTTCTTCCGTCAGAACCTCAGAACCATCAGCGAGGCGATGCAGGACGAGGGACGATTAAATCGATATTTGAACTTAGTCGTGGTGTTCTCGGAAAGGTTGAAAGACGCACTGAATGCTAATCGGCTTCCTCAGACCGAAACCAACTTAGATGTGTCTCAACAGCTCGCTGACCTGTCCTCGGAAGCGTTGGGCCGTTGGAACAATGGCAAGACCAAGCCGGATCCTGAATGGCAGAACTTACTCGGTAGAGCCGAAACGCTTGTCTGGGATTTCGATCTGGGAGACAAAGAGAGCTTGCGCCCGGAGGGAACTGCTGGCACATGCCGCGCTTATATCGAACACAACATGCAGCAGCTTCCGCAGCCGGTGAAGCTGTACTACATGGGACCTATGTTTCGACGCGAGCGGCCGCAGAAAGGGCGCTATCGCCAGTTCTACCAGATTGGCGCTGAAGTCCTCGGGGGGGCCGACGCTCCCGCAATCGATGCCGAACTCATCGAAATGCTGATGACTTTCTTCGGTAAATGCGGCCTCCAGGGCACAGAACTCAGCATCAATTCCATCGGCCACAGTCGAGACAACTGCCGGCGCGGCTACGTCGCTTTACTCCGCACCGAGCTCGAGAAGGTGAAAGACAAGCTCGGCGCAGACTCGCAGCGCCGCATCGAAACGAATCCGCTGCGTGTCCTCGACTCGAAATTGGAACACGAACAGTCCGTTATAGAAAAGCTTCCCCGCATCGGCGATCATCTTTGCGACGATTGCAAAACGCACCACGCCGCCGTGAAACACGAGCTAGAGCTTCGCGGCGTCGTCTACCGCGAAAACTGGCGCCTCGTCCGCGGCCTCGACTATTACATGCGCACCACGTTTGAAATCACCGCGCCCGGCCTCGGCTCGCAAAACGCCGTTTGCGGCGGCGGTCGCTACGACGGCCTCGTCGAACTCCTCGGCGGCCCTCCCACAAAAGGCATCGGCTTCGCTATCGGCGAAGACCGCCTCATCTTGTCGCTCGAAGAAAGCGGAAAAGGTGCCGCGCCGCAAGGACGCGACGTTTACATCGCCTGGATGGGCGAACGCGCCTACGCCACCGCCATCCGTGCAGCCAAAGATCTGCGCAACGCCGACTTCAGCGTCGAGCTGCCGCCAACCGAACTGAAATTCGGCAAAGCCCTCGAACGCGCCAGCAAACTCGGCTCGCGCTTTGCCCTCATCCTTGGCGATAACGAAGTCGCCGATGGCCAGTGGACGCTGAAGACCCTTCGAGACGGCTCGCAACAGAAACTCACCGAACAAGCTCTGCTAGAATATCTGCGCAAGCTATAGTGACATGGGCTTCGGCCTGTGCTAGCCGAATGATCTTGGCGGTTTGAAATTGCCAGGCACAGACTGAGGTCTGTGCCACTGGAGAAGACAGAAACCTTGCTCGACTTTCTCGGGAATCTCGAACGCACACACTATTGTGGCGCCCTGCGGGCGTCCGACGAAGGCCGCGACGCCATTGTCATGGGCTGGGTCTCCGGCCGCCGCGACCTCGGCAACTTGCTCTTCCTCGACATTCGCGACCGCACCGGCATCGTGCAGGTGGTTTTCAACAAGGAGTCGCAACCCACGGCGCACGCCAAAGCCGAGCAGGCGCGCAGCGAATTTGTCGTCGCGGTCGAAGGCAAAGTTATCAAGCGGCAAAAAGCGAATCCCGAAATCACCACCGGCGAAGTCGAGCTGATTGCTGCAAAGCTCCACATTTTAAACAACGCCAAAACGCCGCCATTTCCTATCGAAGACGAAATCAACGCCGCCGAAGAAACGCGGCTGCGCTACCGCTATCTCGACCTGCGCCGGCCCAAGCCGCACCGCAACCTCGCACTGCGCCACAAAATCGTTCTCGAAATCCGCAAGACCATGGATGAGATGGGCTTCCTCGAAGTCGAAACGCCCATGCTCACGCGCTCGACGCCCGAAGGTGCGCGCGACTATCTCGTGCCGAGCCGCGTGCATCCCGGGCAGTTCTATGCGCTGCCGCAGTCTCCGCAAATCTTCAAGCAAATCCTGATGATTGGCGGGCTCGACCGCTACTTCCAGATCGTGAAATGTTTTCGCGACGAAGATTTGCGCGCCGACCGCCAGCCCGAATTCACCCAGCTGGACGTCGAGATGTCCTTCCCGCGCCAGGAAGACATTTTTTACGTCATCGAAACCGTCATGGTGCGCGCGTGCGCCGTCGCAAGCGTCAAAACGCAAGGGCCGTTCCCGCATATGCTCTACAAGGACGCCATCCGCAAGTACGGCAGCGACAAGCCTGACCTGCGCTTTAACATGGAGCTGCACGAAGTCACGGACTGCTTTCCGGAAGAAGCTAAAACCAAGCTGGGGATCGAAGGCAGCGTGTTTGCTCTCGCTGCTGCGGGCGCGGCCGGCTATTCGCGAAAACAGCTCGATGAGTTGACCGAAAAAGCCAAGTCCCACGGCGCGCGCGGAGCGTATTTTGTTAAAGTCGCGGTCGAAGGCACGACTTCGACCGTTGAAAAACTCATCGGTGCAGAAAACGTAAAGAAACTCGCAGACGCCTGCGGTGCAAAGACGGGCGATCTGGTCGTCGCCGTAAGCGCGAAGCAACAAATCAAAGGTACCGAAGCGGCCGCGCTCGTCGCTGGCCAGGTGCGTTTACATCTCGGCGCAGCGCTCAACCTAATCGACCGCACGCAGTGGAAATTTCTCTGGATCACCGGATTCCCGCTTTTTGAATGGAGCGAGAACGACAAGACCTGGGTTAGCGCCCAGCATCCCTTCACCGGCATCATCGACGAAGATTTGGAAAAGCTCGAGTCCGCGCCATGGGAAGTGCGATCGAAGGGCTACGATCTTGTCCTCAATGGAAACGAGCTCGGCTCCGGCAGCATCCGTATCCACCGCCAGGACGTTCAGGAGCGCCTGTTCCGCGCGCTCGGCCTTAGCGAAGAGCAGCTCCGCCGCCGCTTCGGATTTTTCCTGGACGCGCTGACCTATGGCACGCCGCCCCACGGCGGCATCGCCCTGGGCATCGACCGCATCGCCATGCTTCTCGCCGGCGAAAAGTCTCTGCGCGAAGTAATTGCCTTCGCGAAAACCACCGCCGCGGTCGACCTCATGGCCGAATCGCCGTCCTCGGTGGACCATGATCAGCTCGACCAATTGGGGATTACAATCAAATCGGAATGAGCCGAATACGCATATTGCCGGAGGCGGTGGCGAACAGAATCGCCGCGGGCGAGGTCGTCGAGCGCCCTGCTTCGGTTGTCAAAGAGCTCCTTGAAAATGCATTGGACGCTGGCGCGAAAACGATTCGCGTTGAAACAGAAGTCGGCGGCAAGCGCATGATTCGCGTGATCGATGATGGGCACGGCATGACCCACGACGACGCGTTGCTGGCCTTCGAGCGCCACGCCACAAGCAAACTGCGCTCCGCGGACGATTTGCTTTCCATCTCCACGCTCGGCTTCCGCGGAGAAGCACTCCCAACGATTGCCGCAGTCTCGCGGCTGCTCCTTGAAACGCGCGACGAATCGGAAGCCGAGGGCACGCGCCTTGAATTTGCCGGCGGAAAACTTGTCGGCGTGAAGCCCGCGGGCCTGCCTCCAGGAACGACCATCAGTGTCGCCGATCTTTTCTACTGCGTACCCGCGCGTCGACAATTTCTCAAATCAGACACCACCGAACTCGGTCACATCGCCTCGCTCGTCACGCATTACGCGCTGGCCAACCCAGGCAAACACTTTGTCCTAACCACGCCGACACAGGAAATCATCAACACTCCGCCCGCTGAAAAACTCGCCGACCGCATCTACCAACTCTTCGGCCGGCAATCGATGGAGGAGCTGGTGGAAATTCCGCCGGCCTCAGCGGCATTTCGCGCGGCAATCACCGAGCCTGAACTCGAAACGGGCGAAGAGAGCGCCACGCTGACGATTCGAGGTTTCACGTCGCGCCCCGACGTGCAACGGCCGAACCGTAATGGCATCTACATTTTCGTGAATCGCCGCCTGGTGCGCGACCGTTTGATTCTGCACGCGATTCACGAAGCTTATCGCAACATTCTCCCGCCCTCCGTTTTTCCTGCCACGCTGCTTTTTCTCGAAATGCCCTACGACGAAGTCGATGTCAACGTGCATCCCGCCAAAATCGAAGTGCGCTTCCGGCGCTCGCAATTCGTTCACGATTCTGCGCGAGATTCTATCCGCCAGGCGCTCATGAGCGTTCGTCCTGTTCCCAGTTTCGCCTCGGGAGCGGCTGTAATTCCGCTAGGGTCGCCGCCTGCCACGTCAACTATTTCTCCCGCGGTCTATAGCGCCGCGGCTTCCGGCGTGCCGCGTGCCATCATCCCGGTGATCGAAGAGATGGGTCTCGGGTCGGGCGGCGGCTCCGACGGCGGTTTTGATTTGACGACTGATGCGCTCCGGCCCGTCGAGCAACGATTGAGCTTTCCCGCTGGTCTGGGATCTTCCCTCGAGCCCGGGGCGGCTTTCGGGGCGGCAGCGGCTGCTCCGGCACTGGCCGCCTCCAACTGGGCTGGAAATCTCGCTGCACCGAGCGCCAGTGCGCCAGCCACACTTCCTCGGCCCGAGCAGATCGCTGATTTGAAACCGCTCGGCCAAGTCAGCTCGAGCTTTATTGTGGCGGTGAATGGCGAAGGATTGTGGCTCGTGGATCAGCACGTTGCGCACGAGCGAGTGCTCTTCGAGCAGCATCTCGACGCGCGGCGCGCCGGAAAAGTGGAAGCCCAGCGAATGCTCATGCCCCTGGTGATCGAGCTTTCGCCCCGGCAAATCGTGATTTACGAAAAAATTGCGGAAGAGCTGGCTGCGAATGGATTCGAAGTCGAGCCGATGGGGCCGCGTAGCCTTGCGATTCAAGCCGTACCCGCGGGAATCGCGCCAGGAGACGCGTCAAAACTTTTGACGGAAATCCTAGACGGCATCGAGCCGGAGAACGCGGTCGTTTCGATTGATACGTTGCAAGCCAAGATCGCCGCCTCGACCGCTTGCCACGCGGCGATAAAAGTGAACGTGCCGCTCGACCAAACGAAAATGGAATGGCTGCTTGGCGCGCTCGCGAAAACCGACTGCCCCATGAGTTGCCCGCACGGACGCCCCGTGGTGCTGCGCTATTCCGTGAGAGAAATCGAAAAGGCGTTTCACCGGATCTAGACCCGGCTACAAGCGGGCGGGACAAGCACCGCCCCTACAAAGGAACCGACGACGGAGGCAGAGGAAGCAATGACGGAGACGCAAAAGACCGCTGTTGTTTTTGGGCTGGCGAACAAGCGCAGCATCGCGTGGGCGATAGCGCAGAAGCTCGCACAAGCGGGATGGCGACTGGCGATCACCTATCAAAACGAGCGGCTCGCGCTCGAAGCGAAAGATTTGATCGGAGAGTTGCCCGGAGCCACCGGATTCATGTGTGACGTTACCAAGGACGACGAGATCGCGCGGTTGTTTGACGAGCTGAAGGCCAGCCACGCTACTCTCGATGGGTTGGTGCACAGCGTGGGATTCGCTCCGCCCGAAGAATTGAAAAACCCGTTCCTGAATACTACCCGCGAAGGATTCCGCATCGCACACGACATAAGCGTATATTCGCTGATCGCCGTCGCGCGCGGCGCGGCGCCGCTCATGGCCTCTGGCGGAGGAATCGTTACGCTGACCTACTACGGCTCGGAAAAAGTTGTGCCGAATTACAACGTCATGGGCGTGGCCAAGGCGGCCTTGGAAGCGACGGTGCGGTATCTGGCGTACGATCTAGGACCGAAGGCCATCCGCGTCAACGCCATTTCCGCGGGGCCCATCAAGACGCTTGCGGCGCGAGGCATCGCGAATTTTGGAGATATGCTCAAGACGCAGCTCGAGCGCGCGCCGCTGAAACGAAACGTCGAACCGGGCGAAGTGGGATCGACCGCGGCGTTTCTGCTTTCCGACGCAGGCTCCGGGATTACGGGCGAGACGATTTACGTCGATTGCGGCTACAACATCATGGGTTTCTGAGCAGCACGGGCGCTCCTGCCGTTGCGATTTCTTGCACCACGGATCGAACAGCCAGGAGTGGCTGCGCCACCAAAATGCCAAGACTCACGATTGCCATTGACGGGCCAGCAGGCTCAGGAAAGAGCAGCCTGGCGAAGCGCGTCGCGCAGATTCTCGGATATTTGTATCTTGACAGCGGTGCGATGTATCGTGCGCTTGCGCTAAAAGCGCTGAGAGAGAAAGCCGCACTGGACAATTGTTTCACCCTCGAGGAACTCGCGCGCGGCACGCACATCGAACTGAAACCACCAACACCGGAACAGGAAGCCGCGGGATCGAAGAATTGTGTTTTTCTCGACGGCGAAGAAGTGACGCAGGCGATCCGAACCGCCGAAGTGGCGCAAGCCGCTTCGCGGCTCGCTACCATCGCCGGAGTGCGCGAGGTCCTTGTTGCCGAGCAGCAGCGCGCCGGCGCCGGCGGAGGCGTGGTGATGGAAGGACGCGACATCGGTACCGTGGTTTTTCCCCACGCCGAGTTGAAGATTTTTTTGGAGGCCTCTCCGGAAGTCCGCGCAGAGCGCCGTTGGAAAGAGCATCAGGAAAAAGGCGAAGTGCTAGCCCTCGGCGAAGTCTTAGAAGAAGTCCGCGAACGCGATCGTCGCGACCGCGAGCGTAGAGTATCGCCGCTGGTGCGTGCGTCCGATGCCGTGCTGGTGGACAACACCGCGATGGATGTCGAAGAGACCGCGCGACTCGTCGTGATGCTGGCGCGCGAGCGCGAAAAGGAATTGTCGAAAGCGGCGGGCAGAGAACTGTAATTTGGCGTTCGTCGATGCCTTGACGAAAGGCAACTCCTCCGACGGACTCACACCTTCCTCGAATCAAGCATCGCGCACCCAGCTAGCCGCACCCAACCACCGAACGCACTCCGCGACCTGGCACAAAACTCCGCGACGCGGCGTCTATGGAAGGCACGCAGTTGAAGTAACAAGAGGGACGCATGGGCGACGGGAACCCGCTGGAATTGTGGCGTTCCATGGGAACGCTGTGTCATGGAGTTGTGATTGTGTTGGCGATTATGTTTGTGCGATCGGTAGGCGTCGGTGCCAGCCGCGCTCTCCGCTATCGCCTGGCGCGCGAACAATCGAAGGCCTACATCGTGGAGACGAGCGATTCCTTTCGCGACGGCAAACTGGACCAGGCGATTGTGGCAGCGGAAAGCAACAAGAGGAGCCACATTGCCTGCGTGGTCGCAGCAGGATTGCTGGATTTTCAGGCGGCGCCAGAAGGAATGCCCGAACAGCAGGTGATCGAAGGCGTCGAGCGGAGTCTAGAACGTTCGAGCGCGGAAACCACCGAGGAATTGAAACGCGGCTTGAGCGGGCTGGCGACGATTGCAGCCACGGCGCCGTTTGTGGGACTGTTCGGTACGGTCATCGGAATCTTGAACGCTTTTCGCAGTATCGATATGGCGCACGCAACGGCCATCAAAGTCATCGCCGGGTCGATTTCTGAGGCGCTGCTGACCACCGCGATTGGATTGTCGGTCGCGGTGCCGGCGGTGTGGTGTTACAACCTGCTGACGAACCAGATGGATGCGTTTGGCGTGGAGATGCAAAACTGCGCGCTCGAGCTGGTGACCTATCTTCGCGCGCGTCAGGTTGGAGTGCAGAAAGACTGGAGAGCACCGATTATTTCTGCCTGAAGGCGGCTTGCTTCCCAACTGTACATTTTCAGAAAGCTGCTGCGTTTCCAAGGCGTAGAGGGCGCGGCGAGCACTAAGTACTTGAAAATTAACAAGTAACGCGAAAAATGGGCCAAAAATGAAGATTTTTAGAAAATAGGGCTTGACAGAAAAACGGAGTTCATTTACTTTCGGGATACCTCAGTCGTACGCCTGCCTGACGGCGGGTCCTCACTGAGCGTGAAAAGCAAATATGAGACACGAAGACAAAAGCCAAGTCGAAACCGCACCAAGGCGATCGAGTCTCATGGACTGCTTGTTCACGCGACTCTAAGAAAAACGCTTAAGTCGTTTCGATCCAACACCATTCGTCGCCAAGCGCTATTGCTTTGCGGTGAAACTGTAGCTAGCTTCACGAATTTCAAGCTACAGGGACAGCGTAGATTTTTTTATCACAGAAATGTTTTTGCAAAAAAATATGATCCCGGGATGGTGAAGTTCACGGTTACTTCTGTGGTAAGGCCGAAAGGTTCGGGTTCGAAGCCCGAAAGACCGTGAGCGCCGATTCCTCCCGGAATTTTCAGCGGCTCTGAGTTGGCGGAGTGATCGAAACCAGCGCGACGCTACGGGTGTGCGTGAAGCAAAGAGACGGGTGACGAAGTAAGGGGAGGAAAGGCGGAAGAGTTTGCGGCGTGGTGAAGAGCAGAGTTACTTTGGGAGCCAACGGCCGAGAGGTCACGGGTTCGAATCCCGCAGCGGAGAAATCCGCTGAGGTGCCTGGGGCGCATTGGAAAAAACCTCTGTTCGCTGATTCCCGCCGCAGAAGGATGCCGGGATGGCGCAGCTCAAGGATACTTCTCACCAAGAAGCGGGGATGAGCCCTCGCGGCCTTGGGTAACTATTCCTCCCGGCTAGATTGCCGGCGCGAGTCGCCGATCGTTGAGCGATTCGCGCCGTGGCAGGGAAAAAAAAGACGCGGGGCTTGGTAGGATTCGCGCTCGGCGATTCGGCTTGCTCGCGTCTCGAAATAGTGACGCGAGGCGACGAGGTTGGACGTGGTGGAGGACAGGGTTACTTCGCCTGACACGCGGGAGGATGTGGGTTCAAATCCCACCTGGCTGACGTGAGCCAGTAGCTCAATGGATGGAGCACCTATGTCCCTGGCCGAGCGTTCCCGTCCAGCAGTTTTTTCAAGGAGCGGATTTGAGTCCGCGGAAGGAAGCCGTGAAATGGAGACGAAACACCAAGAAACAAGATCACCCCGGGGTATTGTTTCAAAGCGCGGCCGCGGAGCGATGCTCCGTGCCGAAAACACATTCCGACTGCCTTAGGCGGTCTTAGAAAGGAAAAAGCAGTGGGCAGTGATTTGAATCGGTACTTTTCCCGAATGGGCGCACGCGTCAAGGTTTTAGAAGGCCAGTCTCTGGGCCGCCGCTGGGGCATAAGCGGCTCTCTCGAGGAAGCGCCACGCCTTGTTCTCGATATCCGTCGGGACCAACATGGCGAATACTTCGAGATTCGGACAGGACCAGGCGGCAGGCAGGAGATCGTCGTTCTAAACGTCCAGCCTCGGGAAAAGCATTTGCTTTTACTCAGCCGACAATTCGCCGAGCAAGGGCAGTTTCTGGCCAAGCAGAAGTTTTTGTGCGGCCACGACGAGCGGCATTGGTTTGTAGCAGCAATTCCAGAAAACGAACCAGTGAGCACCGTCGCCGGCGCAAAGATCGCTCTGAAGCCAGAGGGAGTCCGAACACGAGAAGGCCTGCTTGGAATTTCACGGAAAGCGAGCTTTCAGCGCAGGAATCGAGCTTTCATTCGCCAAGGGGAATGGTTTTTTGTTCCTGCGGCGCTCGAAGCTGATCCGCGACTCGTTCTCAGGAACGAGCCGCTCTCTCGAGGAAACGGCGGGAAACCGCACTGGGCCGAGGAATGTTATCGGTCCGGCGGGGACACCGTGTACGTCTCGGCAAGATATCCGTCAGGATTGACCGCCGAGGAGTACAAGAAATTGCCGGCGAGCGAGCGGAATTCGGGTTTCCATATCATGAAGCGCGATGCGGCGGTCTATGTGCGCGGTAAGATGTCGCACCCCGATCACGAGACCGTGACACTCCATGGCTGGCATCGCGTGTTGATGAACACCGAGAACCGCTCGAGCGCAATGCGCTTTCTGGCGTTTCTCGACTAACCACCGGGCTTGTGCCCGGAGAAGGATTCCGGGGCACCAAGCCCTAGGAGAAAGGAGGGAGGTTGAGATGGTGAAGAGCAACGTATGGAAGCGAACGCTTCCGGTGCGGACGCATGAAGGGGCGGTGGCGCAGAAGGTCGACGCGAAGCGTGAGCTTCGTCGCACCGTGCTGACGTGCCTGCTCTGGGAAGATGCGTTCTACGAGAAGGGCAACGACATCGCGAAGCGGATCGCGGAGCTTGTTGCGCGGAGCAAACCAGAAGATGTGGCGGCTCTTGCGCGCGAGGCACGCGACAAGATGCAGCTTCGTCACGCGCCGCTCTTTGTGACGCGCGAACTTGCCCGGCGCAGGGGTGCGGGACCGCTCGTAGCAGAGACGCTCGAACACGTGATCCAGCGGGCCGACGAACTCGGCGAGTTCACGGCGCTCTACTGGAAGGAGATGAAGCAGCCGCTGTCCGCGGGAGTAAAGCGCGGGCTGGCGCGGGCGTTCCAGAAGTTCGACGCCTACCAGCTTGCGAAGTACAACCGCGATTCGGTGGTGACGTTGCGCGACGTGCTGTTTCTCTGCCACGCAAAGCCGAAGGATGCCGAGCAGCAAGCTGTTTGGAAGAAGCTCGTTGAGAACACGCTCGAACCTCCCGACACTTGGGAGGTTGCCTTGTCCGCAGGGAAGGACAAGCGCGAGAATTTCGAACGGCTCCTGCGCGAGGGGAAGCTGGGCGGCCTGGCCGTGCTGCGGAACCTCCGCCTGATGCTTGCATCGGGTGTGGATCCGAAGTTGGTTCGCGAGCGTCTCGAGAAGGGCGTTCGGCGGACGCTGCCGTTCCGGTTTGTGACGGCGGCGCGGCACGCTCCGAAGCTTGAGGACGCCATCGAAGGAGCCATGCTCAAGGGCATCGCCGAACTCGAAAAGTTGCCGGGCTCGACTGGACTTGTCGTAGACGTGTCCGGCTCGATGGACGGCGCGCTTTCGGGAAAGAGCGAAACCACGCGCATGGACGCGGCGGCAGGACTCGCCATTTTGCTTCGCGAGAAGGCCGAAGAGTTCTCGGTTGCGACCTTCTCCGATGCGTGCGTGGAGCTTGCTCCACGGCGTGGATTCGCGCTGCGAGACGCGATCGCGGGCTCGCAGGCGCACTCGGGGACGTACCTCAAGCGCGCGCTGATGGTGCTTTACGAAAAGCCAGAGTGGCGCGCACTCGATCGGGTAATTGTAATTACCGACGAGCAGACACACGACGGAATCCTTCCGGCGTGGACGTCAAAGGCGTACGTGGTGAATGTGGCCCCGTACAACCACGGCGTGAGCTACGGCAACGGGTGGACGCACGTCGACGGATGGTCGGAGCGCGTCGTGGACTATATTGCGGCGGCGGAGACAGAAGCTGCGGCGTAAAGCGATCCACAACAACAAGGGCAATGCAGCCGGCGCGGTGGGGAAACCTGCTGCGCCGTATTTTTTTTGAGCGTAACGTGCCCGGAGAATGTCGGAGTTTCGCTCAGGTAGGCGCGGACATCGAGCCAAGGAATTCCGCGTTGGATTTTGTTTTCGTGAGGCGGCTGAGCAAAAGCTCCATCGCTTCGACCGTTGAGAGAGGGCTCAAGACTTTGCGCAGTACCCAAACACGGCTGAGCTCGTCGGGCGGAAGGAGTAATTCGTCCTTGCGCGTGCCGGAACGCTGAATATCGATGGCCGGGAACACACGCTTATCGGCGAGTCGGCGGTCAAGGTAGATTTCCATGTTGCCGGTGCCTTTGAACTCTTCGAAGATGACGTCGTCCATGCGGCTGCCGGTGTCGATCAGCGCGGTAGCGATGATGGTGAGCGAGCCGCCCTCTTCAACGTTTCGTGCGGCTGCAAAGAAACGGCGCGGGCGCTGCAAAGCGTTGGCGTCAATACCGCCGGAGAGGACTTTGCCGGAGGGCGGCGTGACGGCGTTATAGGCGCGAGCGAGACGCGTGACGGAATCGAGCAGCACGACGACGTCGCGTTTGTGCTCGACGAGGCGCTTGGCTTTCTCAAGGACCATTTCTGCAACCTGGATGTGGCGCTGTGGCGGCTCGTCAAAAGTCGAGCTGATGACTTCGCCTTTGACGGTCCGTTGCATGTCCGTGACTTCTTCCGGGCGTTCGTCGATGAGCAGAACGATGAGCGCGACTTCCGGATGATTGGTGGTAATGGAATTTGCCATGGACTGCAGAATCATGGTTTTGCCGGTGCGCGGCGGGGCGTTGACCAAGCCGCGCTGGCCTTTGCCGACCGGGCACAGAAGGTCCAGCACGCGGCCCGTCATGTTCTCTTTGGTAGTCTCCATTTTGAGACGGCCCTGGGGATAGAGCGGCGTCAGGTTATCGAAGAAGATTTTGTTGCGCGCAACTTCCGGATCTTCAAAATTGACGGCTTCGACCTTGATCAATGCGAAATAACGTTCGCCATCTTTCGGCGGACGCACCTGGCCGGAGACGGTGTCTCCGGTGCGGAGATCGAATTTGCGGATTTGCGACGGCGAAACGTAAATATCGTCCGGGCCGGGGAGGTAGTTGTATTCCGGCGCGCGGAGAAAACCGAATCCGTCGGGGAGACATTCGAGGACGCCTTCGGAAAAGATCAAACCATTTTTCTCCGTTTGAGCGCGGAGAATCTGGAAGATCAATTCCTGTTTGCGCATGCCGCTGGCGCCGGGAATGTTCAATTCCTTGGCGATCTTGGCGAGGTCGGTGATGTTTTTTTCTTTTAACTCGGCGAGGCTAATGCTCATCTGATTGCTTCCTTCAACGCTTGTTTCTTTCATATATCCTTAACTTTGATGGTGTAAGTTGACCTTCTTTTTTGCGTGGCCGCGGCGCGGTCAAACAAAATCCCGGATTGTTAGTGAGGTGGCGCACCGCACTGGCGGACGAACAAAAACATGCCAGGATGGGCAAACCAGACTTTCTGTAACCGGCGGCAGCGCGGAGCCACGACATGCAGGGAAAAGCTCGCAGGGCGGGCCCAAAACCACGCTGCTTAGTTGGTCAAACTCTTGTCCTTCTCGGCGCTGGCGACGAAAGGTTCCGCAACGGGCGCAACCGCGGGATGATCGAGCGGCACGATCAGCCGTTCGAGCGCAACCTGCAGCACTTCATCCATGGTTTCTACAAAGTGAACCGTGAGACAGGAGAGGATCTCCTGCGGGATATCCGCCAGGTCCTTCTCATTGTCCTTCGGAAGCAGTACTGTGTGCAAGCCCATTCGATGGGCGGCCAGGAGCTTTTCTTTGACGCCGCCGATGGGGAGAACTTTGCCGCGCAAGGTGATCTCGCCGGTCATGGTGACGTCGCGGCGGACGGGGATTCTAGTCAGTGCGCTGACGATCGAAGTGCAGATCGTTATTCCGGCCGAAGGACCGTCCTTGGGGATGGCGCCTTCGGGCACGTGCACGTGAATGTCCAGTGTGCGATAGAAGTCTCGCGCCAGGCCGAGTTGCGCGGAGCGTGAGCGCACATAGCTCATAGCTGCTTGCGCAGATTCCTGCATCACGTCGCCGAGTTTGCCGGTAAGCGTGAGGCGGCCTTTGCCTTCCATCAGGGTTGCTTCGGTGGCCAGCACGGAACCGCCGACTTCGGTCCAGGCGAGGCCGGTGGTCAAGCCGATTTCGTTGTGCTTCTCCAGCCAGTATTCGCGGTACTTCAGGATGCCGAGGAAGTCGTTGGCGTTTGCGGGGCTGATTTCGACGCCAACGGAGGCGCCTTCCGTCACGACTTTGCGCGCCATTTTGCGGGCGATGTTCTGGATTTCGCGTTCGAGGCTGCGCACTCCGGCCTCATGCGTATAGTGCCGGATGATGTGCAGCAAGCCATCGTCGGTGAATTTGAGATTTTGCTCGTTAAGGCCCGTGGCTTCGCGCGCGCGCTTTACCAGGAAGCGCTTGGCAATCTCCAACTTTTCCTGCTCGGTGTAGCCCGGCAGCCGCAGGATTTCCATGCGGTCCTGCAATGGCTGGGGAATGGTGTGCAGCACGTTAGCGGTGCACACGAACATCACTTTCGATAGGTCGTACTCCACATCGAGATAGTGGTCCGTGAAGCTGTGATTCAGTTCGGGGTCGAGCACTTCCATGAGCGCCGCGGACGGGTCGCCGCGGAAATCCGTGGACATTTTGTCCACTTCATCGAGAACGAAAATCGGATTTACCGTGCCAGCCTTCTTCATCATTTGGATGATTTGGCCGGGCAGCGCGCCGATGTAGGTGCGGCGATGGCCACGAATTTCGGCTTCATCGCGGACGCCGCCGAGTGACACACGGACAAACTTGCGACCCGTGGCGTGGCCAATGGACATGGCCAAGGATGTTTTGCCGACACCCGGAGGGCCAACAAAGCAAAGGATAGAACCCTTGGGGTTCTTCACCAACTGGCGGACGGCGAGGAATTCCAGGATGCGCTCTTTGATTTTTTCGAGGCCATAGTGCTCTTCGTTGAGGATTTTTTCCGCGGCCAGAATATCGCGAATTTCCTTGGACTTCTTTTTCCACGGCACCGCAAGTAGCCAATCGAGGTAATTGCGGCTGACGGTCGACTCCGCCGACATAGGTGGCATCAATTCCAGCCGCTTCAGCTCCTGGATCGCTTTTTCATGAACTTCCTTACTCATTCCGGCGGCGTCGATTTTCTTTTTGAGCTCGTCGATCTCGCTCTTCTCGCCGCGGCCGAGTTCCTTTTGAATGGCTTTGAGTTTTTCGTTGAGATAGTACTCTTTTTGGGCGCGCTCCATCTGACGCTTCACGCGGGTATTGATGTTGCGGTCGACATTGAGCTTTTCGAGTTCGATCTCGAGGATGTCCCCGATGCGGTTGAGGCGCTCGATGGGATCTACCGTTTCGAGAAGATCCTGTTTTTCGTCCACGGGGAGCTGCAGGTTGGCGGCAATCGTATCCGAAAGCCGCGCCGGGTCATCGCCGCGCGCAGCTGCGATCATGGTGTCGTAATTCAAGCTCTGCGAGAGCTTGATGAACTGTTCGTATAGACCGGTGATCTTCTGCACGGCCTGATCGACCTGTGGGGACGGCTCGACGCGCGCGTTCAGCAAGCGGACGGTGGCCCGGAAAAAGCCTTCTTCTGAAGCGATGGAGAGAGCGCGGGCCCGCTCGACTCCCTCGACCAAAACCTTGATGTTGCCGTCGGGCAGCTTGACGCTTTGGACGATATTCGCGAGCGTGCCGACCGCATAGATCTCTTCCGGCTTGGGGTCATCAACCGAAGCGTCGTGCTGCGTGGAAAGGAATATCTTCTTGTCGCCAGCCAGCGCCTCTTCGAGTGCGCGAACGCTCGCTTCGCGGCCAACGATGAACGGCGTCATCTGTTGCGGAAAGATGACCATGTCGCGTACCGGCATCATGGGCACGCGCTTCAAATCCTGTTTTTCACGATTGAACATTAGGGCCCCTGAAAATCGTTCGAAATCCCAAAGCGGCCTATCCGGCCTTTTCGAGCAAACTCCAGTTGATTTCCCGGCTGCGGACCATTTCGGCGGTGACCACGAAGTCGCGCACCTTGCGCTGCATCGGGAGGTGATACATCAGTTCGAGCATGAGGTCTTCGAGAATCATACGCAAGCCGCGCGCGCCAACTTTGCGCTGCATGGCGAGCTCGGCAACGGTATCGAGGGCGTCATCGGTAAAACGCAGCCGCACATTTTCAAATTCGAACAGGCGCTGATACTGCTTGAGCAGTGCGTTCTTCGGTTCCGTCAAGATACGCACGAGAACATTCTTGTCCAAGTCGTTCATCACGCCCGCAACCGGCAGGCGGCCAACAAACTCCGGGATCAGACCGTAGCGAATCAGATCGCCGGGCTGCACTTGCTCGAGCAATTCGGTGTTGCGGCGGCTGGGCGTCGATGGCGCGGCGTCGGTATGAAAACCGAGCGAATGGCGGCCGGCTCGCTTCTCGATAATTTTTTCCAGGCCAACGAAAGCGCCTCCGCAGACGAACAAGATGTTCGTGGTGTCCACAGGGGTGAATTCCTGGTGCGGGTGCTTGCGGCCGCCCTGCGGCGGCACGTTGGCGATCGTGCCTTCCAGAATCTTTAGCAATGCCTGCTGCACGCCCTCGCCGCTCACGTCGCGGGTGATCGACGGGTTCTCGTCCTTCTTTGCAATCTTATCGATTTCGTCGATATAGATGATGCCTTGCTGGGCCTTCTGAACATCTCCATCGGCCGCCTGCAACAGCTTGAGGATAATGTTTTCAACATCTTCGCCCACGTAGCCGGCTTCGGTCAGCGTCGTGGCGTCCACAATCGCGAATGGAACGTCAAGCATGCGCGATAGCGTCTGGGCCAGCAGCGTCTTGCCCGTGCCCGTGGGGCCGATTAAGAGGATGTTGGACTTGCTCAGCTCGACGTCGCCTGGCTGCTTATTCAAGAAGATGCGTTTGTAATGATTGTAGACGGCCACGGCGAGTTTTTTCTTCGTGCGGTCCTGTCCAATGACATACCCATCTAGAAATTGCTTGATCTCCGGCGGACGCGGAAGCCTGCGCGCGGGCGCGGCGGCCTGTTCGCGCTTTTCATCTTCAAGAATCGTCTGGCAAACACCGACGCATTCGTTGCAGATGTACGCGCGCGGATAGTCCGAAGGAGAGCTGATCAACTTCTCGACCTGTTCCTGAGTCTTATGGCAGAAGGAACAGCGCAGCGGCTCGTCTGGGTTGAATTTTTTCACTGGCGTGAAGGCCTCGTCTCCGCTGGGCTTCGACGGAGTCTCTATCCCTTATTGTAGGCCGATTTATCCCCGGAGCAAAAGAGAAACTCGCTTCGCTACTAACTTTTAAGAACAAGCCGCCCGCGGCCCCTTCGGGCGTCCGCCCGCTAGCGATGCTTGTAGATAATCTCGTCGATCATGCCGTATTCTTTGGCCTGTTCGGGATTCATTATGAAATCCCGCTCGACGTCTTTCTCTATTCTATCAACAGTCTGGCCGCTGTGCTGCGAAAGCAGCTGATTGATGACCGTGCGCATGCGCAGGATCTCTTTAGCGTGCAGGTCGATGTCGGTGGCTTGGCCGCCGAGACCGGACATCCACGGCTGGTGAATCAGGATGCGTGCGTGGGGCAGCGCGAAGCGCTTTTTCGGCGTGCCACCTGCGAGAAGAACCGCCGCAATCGAGGCGGCCTGCCCAACGCAAGTGGTCACCACATCCGGCTTAACAAATTGCATGGTGTCATAGATTGCAAAACCTGCGGTGATCGAACCGCCCGGCGAATTGATGTAGAGCTGAATGTCTTTTTCCGGGTCTTCGGCCTGCAGGAAGAGCATCTGCGCAGTGGCCAGATTGGCAACGTGGTCGTCAATCGGCGTGCCTATAAAGATGATGTGTTCCTTGAGCAACCGGGAATAAATGTCGTAAGCGCGTTCGCCGCGGCTGGTCTGTTCGACCACCATTGGAACGAGCGTTGTGCCGCGATACTGTGGTTCTTCGAAATTTTTCATTTAAGTGGTTGAATTGCCGGAATGATTCACTTTGAATCTGCCGCGGCGCTTGCTGCCACAACGGTTTTGATCTGAGCGTTCTGCGCGAGCCAGTCGAGAGTTTTATCACTCCGCAACTTCGCTTTCATCCTATCGAGCGCACCCTGCTTTGTCAAACGAGCCCGCGCCACCTCGGCGGATTCGCCACTATGGCTGGCCATATGCTCCAATTCGTGCTCGACCTCTTCTTCCGTCACGTCGATGTTTTCGGCCGTCGCAATGCGGTCGATGATGAGTTCGGCCTTCACATCATCCCTGGCACGTTCCTGTTGGCGCTTCCGCAAGCTTACCCAGTCGACGTTTACGGCGCGGGGATCAACGCCCTGAGCCGCAAGCGAGCGCACCACGCGTTCCAATCGCACATCCATTTGATGCTCGACAAGCGCTTCTGGTACAGGAAGTTCGTGCGATTTTATGAGCTCAACAATCACTTTCTCTCGCTGCAGTTCCTTCTGCCGATGATCGCGCTGATGTTCCAGGCCTTCCGAGACCTTCTTTTTCAGCTCATCCAACGTAGTGGCGTCGCTCACGTCTTTCGCAAACTCGTCATTCAGCTCCGGCAGCTTTTTGTTCTTGATGCCAAGAACCTCGACGCCATAGTTGTAGGTCTTCCCGGCCAGCTTTGCATCGGGATAGTCGGCGGGATAAGCAACCTCAAAATTCTTGTGATCGCCGGTATTCGTGCCGCGCAAGTTTTCGTTGAAAGGTTCCATCGTCTCTTCCGCGCCGATGTGACAGAGGACGCTATCCGCTTGCAGCGGTTCGCCGCCGCCCGCCGGAGTCCCCATCAGCTTCAATTGCACGTAATCGCCGTTTTCGACGGCCCGCCCTTCGACCGGCGCAAACGCCGCCGCCCGCTCGCGCATCTCCTCAAGGGCCTTGGTAATATCCGCTTCGGTGAGGTCCATCGCGGGCATTTCAATTTCAAGTCCTTTGTAATTCCCAAGTTCGAATTCCGGCAGAACTTCGAAAACCGCGCGGAACTTCAGCGGCTGGCCCTCGGTAAAATCCAGTTTCTCAACCTGGGGCTGCGAAACGGGCGTCAATTTCTGCTCCGAGACGGCCTTCTCGACGCGCTCCGGGACGAGCGATTGCAGTACTTCACCTTTAATATCTTCGGCGAAGCGCCGGCGGATGAGCGATACCGGGGCTTTGCCTGGCCGGAATCCCGGCACGCGCGCGATGCGCGCAAATTCCTTTGCCACGCTCTCAATCTTTTTCGTCACTTCTTCCGCGGGAATCTCTAGGTCCAGCTCGCGACGGCAGGTTGCTTCAGCCATGGAACAGTCCTCTCCTCGGTAAACGATCGGGCAACAATCGGGTCTTCATGAAAATACTTGCTGGTCTTGACGGCATGCGCCCCAGTGTCTTGCGAAAAGCCAGGCTTTCAAGTGAGGCCACACAGGAAAGAACTTAGCCTGCAACGCAAAGTAAGAGTATAGGCGACGCTTCGTAGAGCGTCAATTAAAGCAGCCGGAAGTTTGGCGCTGCGAAAACCGAATTCTACAGCACGGCGACAAAAGGGTGATTTCTGGTTAGGGTGTTTTGGCGGTGCCCGCCGGAAGCGGATCCGTCGAACTTAGGAAACGGCCTCTTACCCATAGGGTGAGCCCGACGGTGGCCGCGCATGCGGTCCAGGGAATCACGGGCGAAGTCCAGAAGAAATTCGGCGCGAAGCGCAGAGCGCCAAACCACACCAGCACGGTCAACAGCCCGAACAGCAGGGCGGACAACCGCGCGCGGTTTTTCCAGGCCGGAGGCCAAACGCAGAGCGCTTGCATAAACAGAGCAAAAGGATAGGCGACAATCAGATCGATGAAATAGTGTTCTCCCAATCCCATGGTCGCGCAGAAGGTGAATAGCACGAACAAAATGGTGATGCTGCGCTCCCACCAGGACAGCCCTCCGGAATACCACCAACAGAGGAGGACCCAGCCCATGTGAAGCGAGGGAATGGCATTGCGTGGCCCGCGAAGTGCTACGGGCTCAAGAACTACACGCCGCAGGATATCAAGGTCCAGCGGATGCCAGGGAAAATCTGCGCGCAGAAGGTGGATGGGTCCTATGGCCGGGAAAATATTGTAGAAGAGAATGCCCAGAGGGCCGGTCAATAGAAAAGCGGCCATCGCGGGGATCGCTCGTTCGCGGACGCGGTTAAGCTGTCCGGAATAAACCAGCGCGATGGGAATGGGCAGACCAACATAGAAAAGTTCTGCGGCAATCTTGAACCACGGCCACGACGCGAAGGCCTGCCCCATCAAGAAAGGCAACTGCACGCGCAGGCTTCCGTCAAAAAAATAAAGGTAGAGGTCCAACGTCTTCGGGTGGAGTTTTTCCGTCAAGTCCAGCATGTTCGATGCGAACCACTCGGAAGTGACGAAGAGGAGCGCTGGAACGAAAGCCATCAGAAAGAGTTTCCGGCGCTCTCCTTCCGACCAGACGGCGCGCAGGGATAGCAAAAGCAGCGCGTTCAGGCCAAAGAAAGAAAACCATGCCATGAAATGCGGGGTGTAATGCAGGAATCGAAAATCAACGATGGCGAGAAGCGTCATCAAGCCAATCAGCAGGAGTGCATCCGGCCACAGCCCGCAAACGCGCAGCTGAATGATCACCACGCTCATGAGCGCGATCGCAAAAAACGCGGAGGAAAGCGATTCCGAGTAGAACTGCGAACTGGTCCCAAAACCAGCCGCGATGGCCACACAAACAATCGTGAGTAGGATTTGCGCAGCTCGCGGGAGTTTCATGATAGGGCTGTTCTCCGGGTGCGGGCGGATTGAGCGGCAGTCGCTACGAGTCGCCGCGGGGACTCTTCTCTATTTCAACACTCCTGGCACCGAGCGCCTTGGCGGCGCATTTCGCCTGTGTTCAATTCAAAAAGACTTGCAGGGAAAGGAGCGCCGTCAGGGCCAATGGTAGAGCGCGGTTTTTTCAGTCAGCCGCCGCGGGGCGGCCCAGAGCAGTGGTGAAATCGGCGTGGAGCAAACGGTGAAAGAGGTGCTCGCCCGCCTCCCGGCGCACAGACAACCGTCCGGCGACGTAAGCGCGCGAAGCGAGCCCGCGCTGCACGGCATCGCAGATGGCCATGTCTTCGTCTTGCACCTGTTCGCTCACCGCGATGCTTTCCTGGTGGCGGGCTTCGGCGGCCACGCTGGTATCCGCAAAGTAGTAGTCGAAGACTACGGCGCAGCGGTCCACGCCGAGAGGCAGCACCAGATTCGTGTCCATCACGCCTTCGTAGGCATTAATCATGAAGTTGGGATAGAGCCACAGATAAAACGCGCGGCCCTGCCTGGACGCCGCGACACCGGCCTGTGAGGTCGCGTCCGAAGAGAGCGGGCTTGATTGCAGGCAGGCGCGTTCAAAATTCTCGATGGTATATTTGGTGTATTCGATCACGCTGCTCAATCCCTTGTGTGCGTGGGGCACGTGATAGCCGCCATCGAGATAGTTGTCGACGTAAACCTTCCAGTTGCAATTCAGAGTGTAGACGCGCCGGTCGAAGAAGTGCAGCTTTTTTGCCAGATCAAGGGGCGCTACCAACTCTGGTACTACGCCCAAAAAATCGCGCAGCGGCGCAGCGCGCGCGTCCAGATTTACAAACACAAAATTCTCCCAGGTGTCCACGCGGACTGGCACCAAACCGTTCTTTGCCCGGTCGAAATTGCACACGCCGTCAAATTCGACCATCCCTTTCAACACGCCGTCGATTCCGTAGGTCCAACCGTGGTACGGACAGCGAAACTGTTTCGCCGAACCCTGCGCCTCAGTGACCACCGCAGCCGCGTGATGGCGGCAAACATTGTAGAAGGCCCGCAACTGTCCATCATCTCCGCGGGCCACAAGAAGCGGCTCACCGGCTAGGTCGGCCGTAAAAAAATGGCCATTGTCGCGCACCCGATCGACACGCCCCAGGACTTGCCAAGTTCGGCCGAAAACACTCGTGCGCTCCAGTTCGGCGATACCCTCGTTGAAATACCACGGCGCAGGAATCGTCCAGGCTTCCTCCAGCGGATCATGTGGGTTGTAGAGGTCCACTACCTCGCGGACACTGCGCTCCATGCCTGCTCCTTGGAAAGGCCACGGGGGAAGACTCTGCCGGAGGAAGGAGCGTCAACCCTTCTATGGCCTGCATTCTTAGGATCTTGTCCCAGATTGTACCGGCCCGTCTGGCCTAATTCGGCTCGAGGCCCCAGCAAGAACAGTAGGCCTTTCCTTTCAATCAAACGTCCTGAATCGTGGTGCGGAAGGAGGGATTTGAACCCCCACGGCCTTTCGGCCACAAGATCCTAAGTCTTGCGCGTCTGCCAGTTCCGCCACTCCCGCACCGGTACATCTACAACAAAGCCAAGTACTTACCTCTTCGACGGTGTGGCTGTCCGTCAAGGTTCTCACTAAACTCTCACCGTCCCTCGTCTCTGTCAACTTGTGCCTCCCCAAAATTGAGAAACCGCGGTGCGGTTTCTTTCTCCATTCTGCCGTTAGCGCGACTCCCATCAGCCACGCGCGGACACCACAACCCCTTTGTCACGAGAGCCGGCGGCCGTAGGCTGACCTTTGCCGCCTCGAATGCGGATGCGACCGAGCTAATCGATCGTAGAACCAAATCCCGCTGGAATGCCTACGGCCAGTGCGTCGCGGGCCGGCTGGAAAGGATCGAAACTTGAGCCGCTCATTCTCCAGCCGGAGTACTGGTTCGCATGGTCAGATTTCCACCACGACACGGCGATCTACACGCGACAGTAAGGTTGTGTCACTGCCCGCGACGCGCACGAAGTCCTTTCACGAACCCTCTTTCCTATCTATGTTCGGTTTTGAGTTTCCCATTCGTCATAAGGGTAGAGGCCGAGCGCTGCGATACCAACGGGACTGGTTACCGAACCAAACCAAGCCGATGTTCGTCCCAAGCTGACACTGGCCTGAAAGCGAAGTCTGTTACGACAAAACGCTGCCCGCTCCACTGCCATCTCGGACAATTGTTAACGCCGGGATTCCGTGGCTGCGATTCGAAGCATGGCATCCAAACTGCGCGCTACGTCCGCTTCCGTCGTCGCCCAAGATGACACACTAATTCTCATGGCCTTACGTCCCTTCCAAACAGTGCCGCCACACCAACAGGTTCCTTCGGCCTGGATGGCATTGATGATACGTTTGGTCTTTTCTTCGTCGCCGAAGGAAACGAGCACCTGATTCAGCACCACGTCGTTCAGAATCTCGTATCCGGCTGCTCGAAGTTGCGTCGCAAACCTTGCCGCATGGTTACAGGTTCGCTCGATGAGGTCCGCCACACCATCCGCGCCAAGCGAACGCAACGCTGCCCAGATTTCGACGGCGCGTGCGCGACGCGATGAGTCCGGCCCCCACTGCATCGGCTCTCTTTTGTTGTCGGGATCCGGGTAGTAGGCTGCGGTGATTGACATGGCATGCCGCAGGGCCTCAGGTTCGCGTACGATCGCGATGCCGCTATCCTGCGGCACGTTGAGCCATTTGTGCGCATCCGTCGCCCAGGAATCCGCGCGGGCAACTCCGTCAACAAGGTGTCTTCGCGCCGGAGCGGTTGCTGCCCATAGACCGAATGCCCCGTCGACGTGGACCCATGCGCCCATGTTGTGTGCAACGTCGCAGATTTCGCCGACCGGATCGCATGCTCCAGTGTTGACGTTCCCCATTTGCGCGCAAACGATCACTGGCCCTGTCACTTGCCGAATCTCAGCGGGTTTCATGCGTCCCTGTGAGTCTGCAGGAACAACGAGTACTCGGCCTCTTCCTAAGCCGAGCAATGCCAAAGCCTTCAGCATTGTTGCGTGAACTTCCTCGCCCACCATTACCGTCACGGGCGGCGCCCCGAACAAGCCCTCGGTTTCCACGTTCCACTGGGCCTTGCGCAACACAGCATGCCGAGCGGCGGCGAGGGCCGTAACATCGGCCATCTGTGTTCCGGTTACGAAGGCTCCACCGCAGCCTGACGGGAGGCCGAAGAGATTCAGCAGCCAGCCGAGAACCACGTCCTCCAGATACGCTGACACCGGAGACAAATCAAACAAGCACGCATTTTGATCCCACGCATCCGCCAACCAATGTGCGGCGACTGTTACCGGCAACGCGCCTCCGACGACACCGCCAAAAAAGCGTCCCCCCGTGCTCGCCAAAGTTGCCGGTGAACCGATTTCATCAAGCAGCTTCAGGACCGACCTTGGATCCTCTCCAGTCATGGGCAGGGGTCCACCGAGCAACGGCAGTCCGTCCAGGGCCTCCTGCGTCACGCCAACATGCCGCTCTCGGATGCCTCGCAGATAGTGGCCGGCGCGAGTAACGGCCTCCATCAGAACCTCCCTGTAAGGATCTGTCGGTCCCGGTGCCGCACCCGCTTTCATGCTGAGAGAAGACGTTTGCTCTAGCGCCACGAGTTCACTCCTCCTTTTCTATAACCATTCACAGTTTTTTTGTTAGTTACAATCTAGCATCGTCTCCGTGATCGCACCGAGCGGCCCGGTCGGGAGGATGCCGACTTTCAGTCTGAGGTGGGAGGCGCGGGGGCGTGCATCGGAAGTTGTGCTTTGGGCCGCACCAAACGCGGTCACCAGCAAGACCGTAACAGCGGCGAAAAGCTTATTGGCCATAGGAATAGCATACGACCAAACTCCTACTCAGTTGCATCGCCTAAGCCGGCATTCTACGCTACCGTTCTGCTGCTGTTTCTGACTACCTCATGACTTCCCGATTTTCGACATTCCGGAAACTCCAACGAAAGCGATAACTTTGGAATTCCCCGTGATGCGTTCTATCATCTGCTGCACTGTCGCAGGCGTAGACTACGCCTACGCATTGGGTTACTTTGTGGTGGATTAGGTGCGCACTGAGCCCAATGAACGTCACACGGCGAGAGAGCTTACGGCTTTTCGGCAGTGGCATTGTGGCGACGGGTGTGTCCTTGCACGATCGGCGTCATGATTCCTTGCCGGCCGAGACCGCTCTGGATCGGGCCGGCCTCCTGCAATTGTTGGGTGCGGTGCCGCTGGCGGCTCCGCCTCTGGCCTCCGAGCGCCTCGAACGTACCGATCTAGGTGACGTCGTCCGTGAGAAGGTCACGTACGCGGTCGAGCCGAGCGAACGCGTTCCTGCCTTTGTTTTGCTGCCGAAGTCGGGACCGGCCCGTCATCCTGCCATCCTCTGTCACCACCAGCATGGCGGCGAGTTCCAGGCCGGGAAGGACGGCCCGGCAGGGCTGGGTTCGGACCCCAGCCAGCACTACGCACTCGAGTTGGCTCGCCGCGGCTACGTCACCATGGTCTTCGATGCACTCTGCTTCAATGAGCGGCAGGACGCCGCGGGTAGGCTCAAGAACGGTGACTACGAGCGGTACGAGGCGATGTACCGAATCGCCGAAGGCAAGTCCCTGCAGGGCAAGTACGTCTGGGACGCGCGTCGCGCATTGGATTACCTCGAGACTCGGCCTGAGGTAGACGCCACGCGCCTAGGCATGATCGGCCATTCGCTCGGCGGACAAGAGACACTATTTACCGCTGCCATCGACACACGAATTCGCGCGGCCGCCTCGAGCTGCGGATTCGGCAGTCTACGGACGCTCAAGCGCGACCGGATCAATCACAACTATGCGCTGTTCGTGCCTGGGCTCGCTAACAATGGCGACTACGGGGCCGTACTTGCGCTGGTAGTGCCGCGACCGTTCTTCGTCCTCGCACGCAGCGAGGATCCGATATTCCCGAAGGACGGAATCGAGGAGACCGTGGCGACGGCGCGTCGTGCATATGTGGCCGCTGGTGCAGCCGACCGATTGTCTACGTTCTTCGAGCCGGGCGCGCACGCGTTTTCCCCGACCATGCGCGCGGCCGCCTACACCTGGCTCGATCAGTGGCTTGCGCCTGCCCAATAACGGGCACAGTGCAAGCCCAGAATCAATCTCTCTTCTGCCATTTCACGCCAGACCTGAGTACTTCCGAATCTTCAACGCGGAAGTAACCGGGAACCTCGAGAACGCGGCGCGGGGCCACGCTGAATACTCCTCCGGACTGATCTCGGCGTGCGTGCATTGGACGTATTCTGTACTGCGATCTTTCTCAGGAGGGCGTTTGAAGCAAGCCGCTGGTGTTTGCGGCGGACGCGGGTGACGTCCTCCGTGAAAACTGAGGCAGGGACAAGGTGAGATTTCCGGCAAAACCTAGTAGTTTCGAGGAGGGATTTGCCTCTTTGCGCGAGACGCGGACGCATGTCGGCCGCTCGTCTCGATATTTTTTCAGCCGGAGGAAACTTGCATCAGCCCACTCCATTGCCGCTTAGCTCGCACTCGAAACTGGTTGATTCGTTCTCGCAGGCATCCGCATTGGAAGCCGAGCTAAGGCGGGCGCTCGAAGGCGAAGTACGTTTCGATCGCGGCAGCCGCGCCCTGTACGCTACGGACGGCTCTAACTATCGTCAGATTCCGATCGGTTTAGTTGTCCCGCGTAACGCCCAAGACGTGGTCGCGGCCGTGGCCGTGTGCAGGAACTACGGCGCTCCTGTGCTGGCACGAGGAGCTGGGACCAGCCTGGCCGGACAATGTTGCAATGTCGCCGTCGTCCTGGACTTTACCAAATACATGAACCAGATCGTCGAGTTGGATCCCCTCCGGCGATACGCACGCGTTCAACCGGGTGTCGTCTTGGACTCACTGCGAAACCAGGCAGAAGCTCACCAACTCACCTTCGCGCCTGATCCCTCAACCCACAATCGGTGCACAATCGGGGGAATGATTGGCAACAACTCCTGCGGTGCGCATTCTCTGCTCGGCGGCAAGACAGTGGACAACATCGAAGAGCTACAAGTCCTGCTCTACGATGGTTCGCTCATGACCGTTGGTGCGACAAGCGACGAGGAACTTGATTCCATCATTAGGCTGGGAGGACGCCCTGCCGAGATCTACGCAAGACTAAGGACGGTCCGCGACCAATACAGCGAGCTAATCCGAGCAAAGTTTCCGAGGATTCCGCGGCGGGTGTCCGGTTACAACCTAGATGAATTGTTGCCGGAGAAGGGATTCCAGGTTGCGCGCTCTCTGGTCGGAACCGAGGGTACTTGCGCGATCGTGCTTCAGGCGAAGGTAAGACTCATCGAGAGTCCCCAGCGTCGGAAACTGGTCGGACTAGGCTACGGCGATGCTTTTCTGGCCGCCGACCACGTTCCGGAGATACTGAAGTTCCAGCCGATCGCGCTCGAAGGATTTGAAGGAAGCATCGTCGATGGTCTGAAAAAGAAGGGAGCGCCCAATCTCGATCTCCTCCCCGACGGCCGTGGATTTTTGCTCGTTGAATTTGGCTCCAATGACGCAAAGGACGCAAACCAGCAAGCCCTGCAACTCATTGATTCGCTCAAACGACACGCCAACTCACCCAGCACGCGCCTCTACTCAGATAGTGAAGCACGGGCGGTCTGGCAAATACGAGAATCGGGCCCGCGCGCTGCCGCTTTTGCTCCCGGTGCCCCGCTCGAATGGGAGGGTTGGGATGACTCCGCTGTAGCTCCCGAAAAACTGGGCGCCTACTTGAGAGATCTACGCAAGCTGATGAACGAATACAACTATGCCGGCTCATACTACGGGCACTTTGGACACGGCTGTGTCCATATGAGAATCAGCTTCGACCTTCAAACGGAAAAAGGGATTCGCAACTACGCTGAGTTTATCGACCGCGCTGCGGATTTGGTTGTCGGCTATGGCGGCTCGCTATCTGGGGAGCACGGCGACGGGCAATCGCGTGGCGCATTGCTTCCGAAGATGTTCGGGACCGAACTGATGGAAGCTTTCCGAGCGTTCAAGGTGGCCTGGGATCCCGACAACAAGATGAATCCCCACAAAGTGATCAATGCGTACTTGCCCATCGAGAATCTCCGGCTTGGGGCTGACTACAAACCCGTCGAGCCAAAGACGCATTTCAAGTTCCCTGATGACGATGGTTCTTTTGCCAAAGCAGCGTTGCGGTGCATGGGTCTGGGAGCCTGCCGCAAGCAGGATGCCGGTTCGATGTGCCCGAGTTACATGGTGACCCTCGAGGAGCAACATAGCACGCGCGGCCGCGCCCACCTGTTATTCGAGCTGCTCCAGGGTGAAGTGTTGCGCGACGGCTGGAAGGATGAACACGTTAAAGAGGCGCTGGATCTGTGTCTTTCCTGCAAAGCCTGCAAGTCCGAGTGTCCCGCCAACGTCGACGTTGCGACCTACAAAGCGGAGTTTATGTCGCACTACTACGAAGGCAAAGTCCGACCACCGCAAGCGTACGCGTTTGGCATGATCGACAAGTGGGCGCAAGTCGCCTCACTTGCGCCCGGCTTCGCCAACTTCTTCTGCCATGCACCTGGTTTCAGCCACGCCATCAAAGGTATCTTGCGCGTGGCATCGCAACGGCAGATGCCTAGGTTCGCGCCCGTTAGTTTTCAGGAGTGGGCTCGAAAGTGTTGGAGTCCCGAGCAGTTAGGGGGCCGGTCGACGGCTGCGGCCGGGTCGCGCGAGGTAATTTTGTGGGCGGACACGTTCAACAATTACTTTCGACCGGAGGTGGCCCGAGCAGCCCTGGAAGTGCTCGAGCAGGCTGGATTTCAGGTAACGGTGCCGATGCGTCATTTTTGCTGCGGACGGCCGCTCTATGATTTCGGGATGCTCGATAAGGCCCAAAAATATTTGAGACGCATCCTACAATTTTTCGGCCGTCAGATTGACTCAAACGTACCAATGGTCGTGCTCGAACCGAGCTGCGCTTCCGTCTTTCGCGATGAGCTGCGTAACCTCTTTCCGACCGATGAACGAGCCGATCGGCTGAGAAGGCAGACTTTCTTGCTCAGCGAATTCCTGGAGCGACATGCCGCAGGCTACCAGCCTCCGAGGCTTCTCCGCAAAATAGTCCTTCACGGTCACTGTCATCACAAGTCTCTGATGAAGATGAGCGACGAAGAGTCTTTGCTGCGGAAGATGGGCGCTGACTTGCGGACCATCGATTCGGGGTGTTGTGGTATGGCTGGACCGTTTGGTTTCGAAAAGGAGAAATTCGGAATGTCGCAGGCCCTCGGAGAACGTGTGCTGCTGCCCGCGGTTCGGCAAGCGGATCCAGAAGCGCTTATCGTTACGGATGGGTTCAGCTGTCGAGAGCAAATACTCCAGGCCACAGGCCGCCGAGCGATTCACTTGGCCGAAGCCATAAGGCTCGCACTGCCTCCCACAGGTAAGATCAAGGCGGTGCCCAGACGCTAATAAACTCAGTGACACAACGGATGTGGCCTAAGCTTCGGACGTGGCTCGATGCTCATTCTAGTCAGCGATCACCCCCGAAACTCTGCAGCGTTATCGGTTGCCCAGTCGAGGAACGTATGTGGTGGTGCTCCTGTGATCTCTGCGACTGTGGACGTAACGTGCGCAGGTTGGCCGATGGCGGCAGCCCAGGCCTGGAGCAGCATATTCACCGCCACCGCCGGCGCGACCGTGAGCAACTCACGCCGCGCCTCGTCTGGCGAGATCTCTTCGATGCGCAGCGAGCGGCCGATCACGCAACCGATTGCGGACACCTGCTCGAACTGGCTCAGCGATTGAGGTCCGGTCAGAACATATTCCGCTCCAGCGTGTCCGTCCTCACACAAGACGCGGACCGCGACTGCGGCGATGTCACGTTCGTCTATCGGGGCTGTAGTAGCAGCGAGATACGGCCAGCGCACGACATCGCCGGCGCGAATCTGCGGAGCCCACCAGCTCAGGGCGTTTGCGGCGAACATCCCGGGGCGCAGAAACGTCCACTGGAGTCCCGAGGTTTCGATCAACTGCTCGATTTGCTCGAACATCGCTCTGAGCGGATTGGGCTGTTGGAAGAGCGGGTGTGCCGTTTTGAGTGGAGCTGAGAGGAATACGATGCGCCGTGCGTGCTTTGCGATCCGCTCCAAAACGGGAGCAACGGCGGCCGCCGGGGCGGTCCACACCAGAAACACTGCATCGATGCCGTCGAGGCACCCATCAAGAGTCTCGCTCAGAGTGAGATCTCCGCGAACGACCTCGACTTGTGATGGCAAACGAGCCGCGCCTGGGTTGCGCGCCAGCGCGCGGACTTGCGCGCCCGTGGCCGCCAATCGACGGAGAACCTGGCGGCCGACGGTGCCGGTCCCTCCAATAACGAGAATATGATTCATCTAGCTCCATCCTATGGGCGAAGGTCCCAGGGAATCAATGTCCCCGCGCCGCCACCTCCACGATGGAGCTGGATTGTGCCCTATCTCAGGAGCATAATAGCCTGTACGCAATGTTTTGCTTGGCCATCCCCGCGGCCGATGCGGACGCCTCTCCCCGGCAGGCGTCATCGCGAGGCCCCCGCTGCGAAAGAGGGCAGCGCCATGATTATTCAAGAGCACGGCGATCAGCTCATCCTGATTCGGCAGACCGACCATGCCATGTTGTCGGGATTTTTTGCGCGCGCGCTGGGCAACAAACTCTTTAGCCGCCCCGAGCCTTTTGAATCCTTTTGTTTGGCAGCCGCGGAGCATGACAACGGCTGGAGCGAGTGGGAGCTTCTCCCAGAGATCGATCCCAAGACCTTCGCGCCTTATAATTTCATGTCCATTCCGACCGAGGAGCACATGGCTCTGTATCAGCGCGGAATCGAACGCGTCGTTCGGGCGGACCGTTACGCGGGCCTACTCGTCAGCATGCACTGCGCCGGACTTTACGACCGGACGCGCGCCACGATGCCTGGCTTTTCCGCGAAGTACGTCAAGTCCAACGAATCACATCTTGTATCAGATTTCTTGCAGCGGCTGAGGCTTCAGCAATTGCGTCTAAAGGTCGATCTTCGGGCTGACCCCATCCTGAAAGCTTACGCGGACGACCAAGCACTGCAAGCGAATCTGCTGCGCCTCGAGGCCCTCGATCGTCTCTCACTCTATTTCTGTCTTGCGCCCCTGGGTGGCTCTACGATCGACGCCGTCCCGGTCAATGGCAACGGAAGTGAAGCGGATTGGGATCTGCAGCCCGCGGGAAACAGTTTCGTCACGCTACAGCCGTATCCTTTCCAGAAGGATCCGCTGGAGATCAGCATTCTTGCGCGGCGCGTTCCCAAGCGGGCTTATACTGACGAGAATGAATTCCACAAAATCCTGGCACAGGCTCCCTATTTCGCGATGAACTTCACTCTAAGCGCGAATGGTGCGCGCGTCGACTCCCGGTCAGCGGTCGCCTAGTAACTCCGCCTTGGCAGGCTCATGTATTACGGCCCTGCTCAATCCAAAGTTTGCCCGCGTGTTTCCGGCAAAGCCAGCGCAAGCAGGGCCGCCATCAAGAACGCCCCTGCCTGAAGAAAAAAAGCGGGTCCAATCCCATAGTGCAACGCCAACGCTCCGGTAGCAAACGGCGCCACTGCGGAAAGACCCCGGCCGATGTTGTAACTTAAGCCCATGGCAGCGGCTCGAATTTCACCGGGAAAAAGTTCGCTCGCAATCGCCGCGTACCCTGAGAAATAGCCCGTCCCGAAAAAAGCCACAAGCGGCCCGAGCGCAAGTAGCCAAAACCCGCTTCGCGACACTCCGTAAATCGGCACCAGCGCCGCGGCGATGATCAGATAAAGGAAGTAAGGTTTGCGCCGCCCAAACGCGTCCGAAAAAAATCCAAACAGCGCGTAGCCCAGCCATTTTCCGAAGCAAAGCACCAGAAAAAAGGTCGTGGTTTTTACGAGGCTGAGACCTCGGCCGCCCTGCGAGGGCGGCAAAGACAAATACGCAGGAATCCAAGTGAACAATCCCCAATAGCCGAACATACTGCACGCATTCATGGTTGTAGCCAACAGGCCGTTGCGCAGAACGCCTTTCTCCAGGAGTTTACTGAGAGACACCTTCTCTTTGCGCGCCGCTCGCTGCTTCCACAAATCCGGCTCTGGAACTCTGCGCTGAATCCAAAAGACGAGAAAGGCGGGCAAGACGCCCACAAAAAACACCGGCCGCCAACCAAAGTGTGGCAAAACGAGCGCTACGACGAGCGCAGCGATGGCCTCCCCGATCGCGTACGCTGACTGCATGAATCCCAGCGCTTTCCCGCGATGCTCCGCGCGCCAGGTCTCTGCGATCAGTGCCGCCCCGGTTGTCCACTCCCCACCCATGCCCAGCCCCAGCACGAATCGGAACGTGGCCAGTTGTGGAATCGTATGCGAGAAGCCACACGCGGCGCTCGCCAGCGCATATACAAGAATCGCCGCCATCAGCGACCGGATGCGGCCGATGCGATCGGCGAGAACTCCGAACAGGAGACCGCCAATGCCAGAAGCAACCAGCGTTAGCGAGTTCAGTAAGCCCGCGGTCCGCGTATCCATCGAGAATTCGCGGATCAAGAAGGCGAGCACGAGCGAGTAGAGCATCACGTCCATCGCGTCGAGCATCCAGCCAAGTCCGCCAGCGATCAGAGAGCTCCGCTCCGGCGGAGTCGCATCACGAAGCCAATCGAAACTAAACACTCGTCGAGATCTTTTGGGGTCTGAATCTAGGGCGGACAAGCGCGGCGCGGGCGGGTTCATCACGCCGGGATTGTACCCAAAAGCACTCCGCAGCGCGTCAGGAACTAAGAAACAAACATTGGCCCACAGTTTCTGGCGCAGATTGCGAGAGAGGGTGTATTATGCCGCTCCGCTTGTTTCTATCTGGCGACCTGCGGATGCAACAAATGTTTCTCTGGGGGCGAAAACGATGAGTGGTCTGAAACGCTTGACGAGTGTCTCTTCCGTTTTTCTCACGATCCTGCTGCTGGTGTTCGGCCGCGCTCCTGTTCATGCGCAAACTCTCGATGAAAACACTCTGAAAGGAATGAAGTGGCGCCAAATCGGGCCGTTTCGCGGCGGCCGCGCTCTCGCTGTCACCGGCGTCGCGGGCGACCCGCTGACTTACTATTTCGGCTCAGTTGCCGGCGGCGTTTGGAAAACCACCAATGCTGGCAACACTTGGACACCGATGACCGACAAGACCGGCATCATGTCCGTCGGCGCGATTGCCGTAGCTCCCTCCGATCCGAATGTCGTTTATGTTGGCACCGGCGAGTCCTGCTGGCGCGGAAATATCTCCTACGGTGACGGCATGTATAAGTCCGTCGACGGTGGCAAGACCTGGACGCACATCGGCCTGGAAGACACGCGCCACATCTCCCGAGTAATCGTCCACCCCGCAAATCCCGACGTGGTCTTCGTCGCCGCGATGGGCCATGCCTACGGCCCCAACGAAACGCGTGGTGTCTTCCGTTCAGCCGATGGCGGCAAGACCTGGCAAAAAGTTCTCTTCAAGGACAACAAGACTGGAGCTATCGACCTGACTTTCGATCCCTCAAATCCTCATATCCTCTTCGCTGCTCTTTACGAAGCGCAACGCTATCCCTGGACTGCCGTAAGCGGCGGCCCCGGAAGTGGCCTCTACAAATCGAGCGACGATGGCGCCACCTGGAAGCGTATCGAAGGCCACGGCCTTCCCTCCGGCGTCCTTGGCCGCATCGGTGTCGCCGTCTCGGGCGCCGATAGCAACCGCGTCTATGCCATCATCGAAGCGGAAAAAGGCGGCATCTTCCGCAGCGACGACGCAGGCGATTCCTGGCAGCTCCTCAATCCCGATCACCGTTTCACGCAGCGCGCCTGGTATTTCCATCATATTTTCGCCGATCCCAAAAACGTTGACACCGTCTATGTTCTGAACACCGCCATCTACCGTTCCACCGATGGCGGCCACACCTTCGGCTTCGTTCGCTCCCCTCACGGCGATAACCACGGCCTCTGGATCGATCCCACTCACCCGGAATGGATGATCAATTCCAACGACGGTGGCGCTACCATTTCTCATGACAACGGCAAGACCTGGACCACTCAAGGCAATCAACCAACCGCGCAGTTCTACCATGTGGCCACAGACAACGCCTTTCCGTATCGCCTCTATGGCGCACAGCAGGACAATTCCACGGTAGCAATCGCCAGCCGCAGTGATGAGGGCGCGATCGACCGCCCTGATTGGTACGATGTCGGCGGCGGCGAAGCAGGCTTCGTTGTTCCTGACCCCACAAATGCCGACGTGGTGTACGCGGGTTCCTACGACGGTCTAATCACGCGCTTCGACAAGAAGACCCGTCAAGTGCAAGACATTACTTCCTGGCCGCTCAATCCGATGGGCTCAGGCGCCGCAGACCTGAAGCACCGATTCCAGTGGACCGCGCCAATCATGATCTCTCCCAACGACCCTAAGGTCGTCTATCACGGTGGCGAAGCAGTTTTTAAGACTACTGACGGCGGTATGACGTGGATTCCCATCAGCGGTGACCTGACGCGCAACGATAAAACCAAGCAACAATCCTCCGGAGGTCCGCTCACCCAAGACAACACCAGCGTCGAGTATTACGACGTCGTCTTCGCTCTCGCCGAATCGCCCGTCGAGAAAGGCCTGATTTGGGCCGGCACCGACGATGGGCTTTTGCAGGTTACGCGCGATGGCGGACGGAACTGGGCTAGTGTCGGCTCCAAAGAATTCGGCGAGTGGAGCCTCGTCAGCATCATCGAAGCTTCGCCGCACTCCGCAGGCACTGCCTACGTGGCCATCGATCGCCATAAGCTCGATGACTTCCACCCCTACCTTTTCAAAACGGCTGACTACGGCAAGACCTGGACGAAAATCACAATAGGTTTGCCCGACAATAGTTACACGCACGCCGTCCGCGAAGATCCGAAACGAAAAGGCCTCCTCTATGCCGGCACCGAAAACGGCATCTACATTTCCTTCGACGATGGTGCGCACTGGCAGTCTCTGAAGCTAAATCTGCCCACCACGCCCATTCACGACCTCACCATAAAAGACGATGACCTGATTGTGGCCACGCACGGTCGCGCCTTCTGGGTTCTCGACGGCATCGCTCCCCTTCGTCAAATGAACTCAACCGCCGCAACGGATGAGGTGCATCTCTACCAGCCATCCTCAACGGTTCGCTTTCGCGGACCAGGTTTCACCCTCCCAGCCAGCATTCCAGTGGGTGCTAACCCACCTGCTGGTGCGGTGATCGATTACTCGTTGAAGTCCGCGCCCAAGGAACAAATCACACTCGAAATTCTCGACGCCCGCGGCAAGCTGGTTCGCAAATACTCAAGCAAGAAAACCGCCGAAGGCGCTTCTCCGGACGAAGAGGAATTTGGCATCAGCAGGCCCGGCGAAGAGATTCCCGCCGAAGTGGGCTTAAACCGATTCGTCTGGGATTTGCACTCCGAATCGCCAACCAAGGTTCCCGGCGCGGTAGGCTGGGGTGGCCGCCCAGAAGGTCCGCTGGTAGTCCCGGGCACGTACCAGGTCAAACTGACCGTTGCCGGAAAATCGTCAACCGCCAGTTTTGAGCTTCTCAAAGATTCGCGCGTAACAGCGTCCGAAGCCGACCTTGAGAAGCAGCAAGAGCTCGCGCTGCGTATCCGCGATCGCGTGACTGCTGGAAACGAAGCCGTGAATCAAATTCGCAGCGTGCGCAGCCAGCTTGATGCTCTGAAGAAGCGTCTCTCCGCAGACCCAAGCGCAAAGCCCATCCTCGACTCGGCAGAGGCCCTCACTAAGAAAATGAACGCCGTCGAAGAAAAAATCATCCAGCCCAAATCCAAGAGCGGCGAGGACCCGCTCAACTATCCCATTCAAGTGGCCGACCAGCTGGTAGCCCTGCAGGAAACCGTGGAAAGTGCCGACACCGCTCCGACCGCCGCGTCATTCACCGTCTATGACGAGCTCAATACGCGCCTTGAAGCCCAGTTGACCGCGTGGCACGAAATCCAATCCAAAGATCTCGCCGCACTAAACGACGCCATCCGGAAAGCCAACATCCCTGCGATAGCCCCAGCGGCGGAAAAACAGGAAAAAAGCGAGAAGTAGCTCGCGCCAAAGGCAACTTCAACGCGGAAAGGGAAGACGCTCCAGGGTCCTCCCTTGCACGCGTCACTGGTCTACCTCGCATTCACAAATTCCATTGCTCTCCCATCCCGCTTTTGCTACTCTCCGCGCACAGTGGAACCCTCCGGGAGGTGTGTTCATGGCATTTTGCAAAGCGTGTGGTCAGGATGCAGGCGATGCATCATTTTGTCCGAAGTGCGGCGCCGCTCAGGGCGCCTCGCTAGGTGGTGCGCAGAGCGCGGCTGTCGCCGCTCCTGCCGCTACCACTGCCGAGTACCCCACAGCAGGATTGGAAGAAAACATCGCTGGACTCCTCTGCTATGTATTTGGCTGGCTCTCCGGTTTGATTTTTTTCTTGATCGACAAACGGCCCTTCGTGAAGTTTCACGGTGCGCAGTCGATCGCGTTGAATATCTGCTTAATCGCCGTGTGGATCCTTTATATAATGTTCAGTTTTTTTATCACCATGGTCTCCGCAATGCTTCATTTCCCCATCGGCTTTATCAGCTTCTTCTTCCTCCCTGTGATCGGCCTTGCGTTCTTCGCGACTTGGATTTTTCTTATGTACAAAGCCTACAACCACGAAAAGTTCAAACTGCCCATCATCGGAAACATGGTGGAGAAGATGGTCGGCCAGTAGCTGCCGCCGCCTTTTTCGCTTTGAGAGCCGTGCGGTCCAGCCGTGCGGCTCTCTTTTTTTGGTCCTTCTTATTCGCGCTTTCCACTTGACTTCTTTTTCGCGTCCCTCCACCCTAAAAGGCTTTGTCCCTGCCTTGCCAAGGCAGGAAAAAACGAAAGGCGCCATCGCTACAACATGACCCGCGTCCGGCTCTGCTTCCACGACCGCTGTTTTGATGGCACCGCCTCCGCCGCTCTTTTCTATCGCTTTTACAGGGAAAAATTCGATCCCGCGGCGGAGTTCGGTTTCACCGGCATGACCCATCGCGCTTCCCAACCCTGGACTCCCGACCTTTTCGATGGCGATGAAAACGCCATCGTCGATTTCAAGTACTCGAACTCTCCCAAAGTCACCTGGTGGTTCGACCACCATCAAAGCGCGTTCCTCACGCCCGCGGACGCCGAGCATTTCCGCCATCATCCCGGCCCGCACATGTTTTACGAGCCGGACTACAAATCCTGCACAAAACTTATCGCCACGGTTGCCAAAGAAAAATTCGCCTTCGACACCAAGCCGCTCGAGGAACTGATTCACTGGGGTGACATCATCGATGGCGCTCAGTATCCCACGCCAGAATCCGCCGTCGAGCTGACCGAGCCGGCCACGCAGCTAGGCCTGGTCATCGAAGCGGCTCCCGAAGACGGCTTGCCCGCCCGCATAATCCCCGAGCTCGCCTATCGCCCGCTGGCCGAAATGGTCAAACTTCCCTTCGTTGCCAAACACCTGGGCCCTTTGCTCGAACGCCATCGCAAATCCATCGAGATTCTTCGACAGCGCTCCGAGGCCATCGACGGCGTAATTTTCTTCGACGTGAGCGATCTCGACCTCGAGGGCTACAACAAATTCATTCCCTATCTCCTCCATCCCGAGTGTGTCTATTCCGTAAGTGTTAGTTCCTCTGCCGTCCGCGCAAAGGTTTCGCTCGGCACCAACCCTTGGAACCAAGCTACCGCCGACAAAAATCTCGCTTCCTTAGCTGAGAAATTCGGCGGTGGCGGCCACGCCCGCGTATCCGCCATATCCTTCGACCCCGCCGACCTCCCGCGCGCCCGCCAGGTCGCCCGCGACCTAGCCGCCCAACTGCGCGCCAAGTAGTACAGACAATTCGGTCTGTGGGTTTTTGTGGTCCTTACGAGAAGGCGTACAGCCAAGCACAGCTATCTAATCAGCAGACTAAGTCATGGGCCCGTATTCAAGCAGTTCGACAAAAATGCGCGTCCGATGTAAAATTAAAAATCATCTGTGGACCGGTAGCTCAATGGTAGAGCAGTTGACTCTTAATCAACGGGTTGGAGGTTCGAGTCCTCCCCGGTTCACCAAAACATCAATAAAAATGCGGGTTCCAGAAGGGTAGCAGTTTTGAGAGGCGTGAGCCTCGCTTCCGTGTCAACACTGTGTCAGCAAAAATTCGGACGCGAAATATGCCTTATTTCAGGCATGCTTCAATGGCCGCGACAGGAAGTGCAACGGATGGTCGAATCTCATAGCAGTTCTGAAAAACCCAAAACGGCGAGCTGGAGCTTCTGGTTAACTGTGAGTTTAATTCTCCTAATTGTCCTATCCCCGCTCATATTCACGCCAGGATACACCGATAGTCATAACGGACCGCGCCAAAACGAATCCACTGCCGTGGGTAGCCTTCGCACGGTCAATACACTTGAAAGTCAGTACCGGGCAGCGCATCTCAACAAGGGCTTTGCCTGCGAATTGTCCCAGCTTCGACCAACCGAAAAGGTTGATGCATACGACCCCCTTATGTCGCTCCTGACTGGTACGTGGAGCGGATACAAGTTCGCGATAGTTGGCTGCGGGCCAGAGGGAGGCGGAACGGTTACTCGCTACCAAGCAAGTGCAATCCCAATCGAGCGAGGCAAGACGGGGCGGCGGGCATTCTGCACGGACCAATCCGGCAAAATGTTCTACGACCCCGACGGTCTGGGTTCAAACTGCCTCGCTTCACGGCGTCCGATTTGACGGATAGCCGAATCCTCGCAATGATTATTTTACAGGGAAGCAGTCGAGGTCGTTTGCAAACTCTACTGGGCCTGAATATCGTTTCTTGATCTCAGATTGGGTCTGATCCTCCTTCCCCAATGTCCGCAGCATACGATGAGACAACACCAAGTTCTTGACGTGAGCGTCCCCGGCGATTTGTCCGATCACTGAAGGAGGCATGTGCAGGCGCCTCTCGATTCCGACAGCGCCTTCAGGCACCGCGTTGTGAGCTATGAACAGATCAGCATTCGATGCCAATTGTGTGAGTCCTGGATTATCGCCGTTGGTGTCTCCACTAAACACGATGAATTTGCCACCGACCTCCACGCGCCAGGCTAGTGCCGGAACCTGCCCATGAACGACGCGCACCGCATACACGGCTAGATCGCGGCTACGAAATGCAGCAACGGGTGTTGAGCCCGCCACCACGTTGTGAGGCTGCATTTTGTAGCTGCCTTCTTCTCCGGGCGTCAACAACTCGCTGAGATACCGATATGCACCGTGCTTGTCTCCGAAGAGATCGTATACAAACTCTGTAGTTGACGGCATAAAGTCATTTCCCGCCGGCCCATAGATTGGCAGGGGACGTTTGCGATCTTCAAACCAAGACGACTTGATCAACGCCGGAAAGTCGCCGCTGTGATCGACATGGTAGTGAGTGAATAGAATCACGTCTAGTTGGGACATTTGCGCCCCACTCTCTCCAAATCGAAGAGCGCTGCCTCCACCCGCATCAACCAGTACCAGCGGTTGCCCGTCCTTCCATACCAGATAGCTGCTCGAAGCACGCTTGTCTTGCAACTCTGGCCCCCCGGAGCCAAGCACTTGGGTCGCAACACCCTCGGAGCCGCAGGATTGGGCGGCAGCCGACGGCAAGAACGCGCAACTGAACAAAAAGCTAACGAGGGAAAGGGAGCAAGTAGACTGTAAGAGCCTTTTGGAAATTCGTCGTGGGTTCATTTTGCCTTCCTCCCAGCGGGATTCAACTCATCGAGATAGTTCAACGCTTGATCATGCCAGAGTTACGCTGATTTGACGTTAGGGGGACCTTCGCATCCTATTTGCGACCTGCGCCTGGGTTCAAGTGTTGATGCGAGGAGCCGGATGCCGACCATCTGCTGTCGTACCTATCTTCGGCTACGCGGGATATTGTCGGGCCGGATCTGCCGAGAGCCCGCGGCTGGCTCCTGGATGCCGGGCAATCCGAGTTACTCCCAACGAAACACCTTCGTCGAGAGTGCCGTACAGATCAGAAATACCACAACCAATGCCGCCACGTCGCCAACGTGCGCCGACCACGCGTCGCCGCTCCAGATTCCCTCGAGTAGTGACACCGCATAGGTCAGCGGCAGGACTCGCGCCACCGCGTGAAGCGCCGGCGGCAGCGATTCAAGGGGCACGAAGAGCCCCGAGAGCGCGATCATCGGGTACAGAACAATGGCCCCGATTGGTTGCGCAAAGCGTGCTGTGGGAACAATGCTGGCGATTACAAAACCGATCGACAGGATGCTCCATGTGGTGATCAGCAGCGCCATCGCAAAGGCGAAAAATGGAACTTGCACTCCAACCGGGTAGTACCGTTTGCCTGCTATCACCAGCAATGCCAGGGTCGCAACCGTCAGCGTCAGCTTGACCATCACGTGGGCGGTAAGGATCGTTTGCGGGCGGAGCGGCGTAGCGCGCAATCGCTTCAGGATACCGCCCTCCCGATAGATCGAAATAATCGTCACCAGCGACAGCACCGAACTCACGGCGATCAACAGAGACGCGAGAACCGGCAGACCCACTCGAATAAATCCGGTGGCGGCAACCGGAGTTGTCACCATCTTAGGGCTGGCTAGACGACCCCATACGAGGAAAACGAGCACCGGGAAACCGATCGTCCCAAACGCGCCCAGCGGCTCGCGCAAGAATATCTTGATCTCGATCCAAGTCAGCTTCCAGAGTCCCCGCATCATCATCGATCCTAGTCCCGAATCGAACGGCCTGTAAGTTTTAGAAACACGTCCTCAAGGTTGGGAAGGACGGTGCGAAAATCCGTGACCCGCATGTGATTCTCAGACAAACAATGAATCACCTCGGTCACCAGATCGTCGCCCCGGCCGCGAATCGTGAATTGCGAGTTGCTGCAGATTACTTCCTCCACTCCCGGAATCACTCGAAAGTGATCAGCAGCGTTTAGACCATCGGTGGCCAGGACGACGGTTCGCTCCGGGCAGTGCCGCTTCACCAGGCTCTCCGGGCAATCGATATCAATGATCCGTCCGTGCTCGATGATTGCTACCCGGTCGCACAACCGTTCGGCCTCCTCCATAAGATGGGTGGTCAGAAAAACCGTCTTGCCGCGTTCGCGGATACCGCGCACCAGACCCCAGATCGCGCGTCGCGACTGCGGGTCAAGCCCGGTGGTCAGCTCGTCGAGAAACACCACCTCTGGATCGTTGATCAGCGCCAGGGCAATGAACAATCGCTGCTTCTGGCCGCCCGAGAGGTTCATGAACCAGGCATTCCGCTTTTCGATAAGCCCGAGCTGTTCCAGCAACCGCTCACCATCCGCCGTTTTCTTCTGGTACAGCGCCGCCCACAGATCCATCGCCTCCCAGACTTTGATCCGTTTCTGCAACTGCGCCTGCTGGAGCTGCACTCCGATCCGGTCCTGCAACTTGTAAACATCATGGAAAGGATTGAGACCGAGAACCGAGATGGTCCCCCGGTCCGGCGTCCGCAGACCCTCGACGCATTCCATCGTAGTGGTCTTTCCCGCGCCGTTGGGGCCGATTAAACCAAAAATCTCACCTTGGTTGACCTCGAACGACACCTCATCGACCGCCACCGTTGACCCGTAAGTCTTTCGAACTCCGGAAACTTGAATGACGTGAGCCATGATCGTTTGCAAAATCGCAGATTCACTGAACTGGACCAGCAGTTTATATCACGGTCTTAGGGTAAGTTCTGAACGGACGCATAAGCAGATACCCGCCACAAACGGCTTTCGGTGACGGGAGCGCGAGCGGCGTTCCGTAGCATCTTATTCCCTCCAACGGGAACTTCTGGCCCGGAACAGTTTCCGAGTGCGCCACCGTCACCCGGTCACCATCCGTCCAGGCCTTTAACCGGCGGCCAGGGAAGGCTAGCTTGCGGATGTCAATCCTTGCTTCTCTTTGGGTTGATATCTTACCCAAACGTGTGCATACTCGGATTAGATGTCTACCCAAGCAACCAGAGAACGGCTCGAACTGCTCCAAGGCACGCTCGACCTGTTGATCCTGCGTACGTTGATCTTTGGATTCCAGCACGGTCACGGGATCGCACGCGCAGTCCAGCAGACTTCGGAAGAAGAATTGCTAGTGGAACACGGCGCACTGCATCCCGCGCTCCAGCGGCTGGAGGAGCGCGCCTGGATTTCTGCCAAGTGGCCAACCTCTTCAAATAACCGAAAAGCCCGCTTTTACTCGCTGACCGCGGTCGGCCGCAAACAACTTGTAAAGGAGACTGCCAAGTGGAAGCGTGTGGCAGCAGCCATTGGGCGGATACTAGACCCCGCAAAGGAGGGTTAGTGCAATGTTCCGACGGAAGCGGAAGGCAAGCGACTTTAGCGCCGAAATTGAAGCACACATACAGCAAGAGAGCGAGAGCCTGCGAGAACAGGGGCTGGGTGAACAGGAGGCCCGGGCCGTAGCGCGTCGCTTGTTCGGCAATGTCATGCAGGTGGAAGAGCGCTTCTACGAATCCGGCCGCTGGCTCTGGTGGGATCATCTCTGGCAGGACCTTCGCTTCGGCCTGCGAATGCTGGCACGGAATCCCGGTTTCACCGTTGCGGTGGTCCTTACCCTTGCGCTTGCTATCGGTGCCAACACGGCAATTTTTCGGTTGTGAACGCTCTA
>Ga0210395_10000197_pt1 | contig 47212 bp, 39 predicted proteins | sample IncBWH4OmetaG_FD_150861 | JGI IMG/M metagenome (GOLD analysis project Ga0210395, IMG submission 150861) | Forest soil microbial communities from Barre Woods Harvard Forest LTER site, Petersham, Massachusetts, United States - Inc-BW-H-4-O ...
TGCCCATCACGACGCCCGCTTCGGTCCCCTCGGTGAACGTCGGTGCACTGTGCTCCGAGCTGGGTTGCGGTTGCGTCAGCTTCGCCAGACCGAAGTCCAGAATCTTCACCCGCCCGTCTTTGGTGACGAACAAATTCTCCGGCTTCAGATCGCGATGAACGATGCCTTTCTCATGGGCTGCCGCCAGCCCGCGCGCAATCTGCACTCCGTAATCGATTGCCTTGCGCATGGAGATCCGGCCACGCTTGATCTGCTCGCGCAGGGTTTCTCCCTCCAGCAGCTCGGAAACCAGATACGGTGCTCCTTCATAAGTTCCCATCTGAAACACGGCGAGAATATTGGGATGGTTCAGCGCCGCTGCTGCTCGCGCCTCCTGCTCGAAGCGTCGCAGCCGGTCGGAATCAGCGGAGAGAGAAGACGGCAGAACCTTGATCGCTACATCCCGCCCCAGCCGCGAATCGCGGGCGCGATAGACCTCGCCCATACCGCCGGAGCCCAGCAGCGACTTGACCTCATATTCTCCCAACTTCGTACCCGGCGTTAGCGTGGCTCTCGGCGTGGCGGACTGTAAAAAGCTGGAGCGCACGTCGTCGCTGGAGGCGAGCAGGGTTTCGACTTCCCGCCGCAAAGATTGATCGGACGAGCACGCACGATTCAGAAACGAGGCACGCTCGCCGGGCGCCAGTTCCAGCGCCCTCTCTAGCGCGTCGCGAATCTGTTCCCAGCGCTCTGGCGTCATGCTTATTCCTTGCTCATCTGATGGTGCAGCCAGAGCCGGGCCGTAGCCCAGTGCCTCTTCACGGTGGTGGGGGAGAGATTCAATGCGTCCGCGGTTTCTTCAATGGAAAGGCCGCCGAAGAATTTCATCTCAACGATGCGGCACTGTTGCGGATCGAGCTTGGCCAGTTCGTTCAGGGAGTCATCGAGAGCGACCATGTCCACGCTCGGGATCTTGAAGGCCAGACTCTCATCGAGGGTTAGTCGATATCCGCCGTCGCGTTTGGCCGCGTTGCGGTTGCGCGCGTACTCCACCAGAATCTGGCGCATTAGCTGAGAGCAGATGGCTAGAAAATGGGCGCGATTCTGGAAGCGAGCCGCGCCTTGCTTCTCCAGGCGCATATAAGCCTCATGCACCAGAGCGGTACTTTGAAGGGTATGGCCTGGGCGTTCGTTCCTTAAGTAATGATGCGCGGCCCGACGGAGCTCGTCATACACGAGAGGAACTGCGGCTCGCAAGGCCTTGTCGTCGCCCGCGTACCAGTTCGCCAATAACCTGCTGACGCTTTCGGACGGTATTTCCGGCAACTAGCCCCCTAACCCGCGCCCAAGCTTGGGAAGCAAGATAACCGCAGCCAGCACCAATGTCAACTCATTGAAAAAACAGGTACTTCGCCGCGCTCGCACCGCTGTCTTCCACTCGCTGGGGCTCGACATCAAGAAATTTTCGTATCCCATGGGCCAGTTCTCCTCGGAATTTCGCTTTAAGCAGATGACAGGGCCCTATCGATGTAGCTCTGGGACCGCACGACTAACGAAGGTGCAGGATCTCAGGCCGAGACACGAGACAGTTACTCGGGGAATGTCCGACGAGAGAAAAACTGGAGCGCACTATGAAAAACTTGGCGACGCGGTTGGCGGTATTGCTGCTTTCTACACTATGTCTGTTGACTGGCGCCTTCGCGCAGTTTACCCCCAGCCAGGACTCCTATACCTTCAGCAGCAAAGCAGGCCAAAACTTCGGCACTGCCCAGGCCCTTCAAGTAGAATCTGCGCTTTCTTCCCACGCGATCGCCAACACTTATATCCAGTTTGATCTGTCCGCAATCCCTTCCAGCTACACCGGTGCTAACGTCACCAAAGCCAGCCTCAAGCTGTTCGTCAACTACATTTCGGGTGTTGGGGGCAGCTTCAACGTGGACCTCGCCAACGGCTCGTGGACGGAACTCGGGATCACATACAACAACGCTCCTACGCTCGGAACCGCTATTGCCAGCAGCATCCCGCTAACCAAGGCGAACGTAAACGACTACGTTATTGTTGACGTCACTTCGGCCGTACAGGCATGGCTCGATGGCAGCCAATCCAATGACGGCATCGCGCTCGTCGCCAACAGCGGCCTGGGTGTTTTGTTCGACAGCAAGGAAAACACGGCGACCAGCCATCCGCCCGAGTTGGACATTGTGTTTGCCGGCAGCGGTGGTGGTGGCGGAATTACTGGAATCACCACGGCCAGCGGCAGCGGACTGACGGGCGGCGGAACCGGCGGCAATCTGAATCTGACCCTAACCAACTCCTGCAGCATCGGACAGGTCCTCGCGTGGAACGGAGCAGGTGGAGGGTGGGTATGTTCCACGGTGACGGGAGGGGGCGGAGGCATCACTGGAACCGGCACGGTAAATTCTTTACCGCTGTTTAATGGCGCGACCTCGCTTACCAGTTCCAACGTGTTTCAGAGCGCCACCAACGCGAACATAGGCATCGGCACGACGACGCCCCAGGCCACGCTGGATGTCAACGGCAACATTAATCTTCCAAACACGACGTCAGGCACTGCGGGCGTGCTCAGTATGGGAGGCGCACCGTTCTTGAGCAACTACGGTACGGGCAACGCGTTCGTTGGGGCGTCGTCCGGGAACATGAACTCCAGCAACACAGGCGCCAACAACTCTGCCTTTGGCTTCAGATCGCTCACTTCCAACACGAGTGGCCAGTTGAACTCCGCCTTCGGGGGAGCTACGCTCCAGGCGAACACGACAGGCGAAGACAATTCCGGGTTCGGCGTCGACGCGCTGTTAGTGAACACGACGGGCAGTACGAACTCGGCGTTCGGGTCGTCCGCACTCGTCAGCAACACGACCGGAGGGCAAAACACCGCCGTCGGCGGCGCCGCCCTCCTCGGAAACACGACGGGCTCCCTGAACACAGGGGTCGGATTCGCCGCCGGGACGGACGTGTCCACTCCCAACCTCAACAATGCTACTGCGATCGGAGCCTTTGCGGATGTAACCCGAAGCAATTCGCTAGTGCTGGGGAGCATCGCGAATCTCAACGGATGCGACCCCAACGGTACGCCGGCATGTCTGAGCACCATGGTCGGCATCGGCACGACTGCGCCGCTGGCCACCCTGGATGTCGAAGCGCCCACAGGGACGGCGCCGAGTGTGATCTTCGGCAGCGCGTCCAATCCAGCAACTTTCACCGTCAACGGCGCGGCCAACTTCACCGGGGCAGTCAACTTTGCCAACAGCACCGTGGGCAGTAGTACGGTCTTCGGCAACAACACAGCTACATCGGGATTCGGAAGCAACGGCGGATCGTTCTCCACGGCAAGTTCACAAGGCACGGCCGTCGTGGGCCAGAACTTCAGCAGCGCTGGCGGTGACGGCGGATTTTTCTCGACGGCGAGTGCATCCGGCTACGGCGTCGTCGCTGAGAACACGCTGCCCGGCGGGATTGCCGGCTACTTCCAGGGTGGCGTTACGGTCACCGGCTCTGAGACAGTGGGCGCGAATTTGACTGCGGCCGGGGTAGTGACGGGCAGCAGCTTCCAGATTGGAAGCAACCTCTTCGGCTATGGTTCATACACGAGCGGCAACGCGTTCTTCGGCTTCGCTGGGAGCGGAACTAACGGGAGCACAGGGGAATACAACACTGCGAGCGGCTACCAGGCTCTCTTGAATAACACGGGCTACGACAATACTGCCAGTGGCGCATACGCGCTTTACAACAATCAGGGCGGCATTATCAGTGGCGCCTACACGGGCTCCGATAATACGGCTAGCGGGGTTTTCGCGCTGTACTCCAATTGCTCGGGCGGCTGTAGCAACGGGTTCCAAGGCACTTACAACACCGCCAGCGGATATGCCGCCCTTTCCACCAACACTATAGGCTCCAACAATACCGCCAGCGGAGCGAATGCGCTCTATGACACCACGGGCAGCGACAACACGGCGAGCGGGGCTTATGCGCTTTACCGCAACTCTGCGGGCAGCTACAACACGGCGCTCGGATACTTCGCCGGGCCAGACCGTTCGGTCACAACTTCGCTCAACTATGCCACGGCAATTGGTGCTTACGCAGATGTGACCAAAAGCAACTCAGTGGTGCTGGGCAGCATCGCGGGCGCCAACGGATGCGACCCTACGGCTACACCCGCATGCCAGAGCGCCATGGTTGGCATCGGAACGACCGCGCCGCTGGCGACGCTGGACGTCGAAGCCGCCAGTGGGTCAGCGGCGCCTACCGTGATCTTTGGCAGCGCGTCGATTCCGGCGACTTTCACCTTGAATGGCACCGCGAGCTTCAGCGGAGCGGCGACGTTCGGATCGACGGTTGGATTTCTCTCGACGCAGACCTTCCCCAACACGGTCTCGGCCGTGACCGTGTCGGGCGGCGGACTGGTGGAGACCGGAACCGGACGTGTGAATCTGAGCCTGCCCACCTGTACGAGCGGGCAAGTTCTGCAATCGACCGGCGGGGGCTGGATATGCGCTGCAGTGAGCGGCGGGGGCGGCGGCATCACTGGATCCGGCACGGCGAATTATCTTCCGATGTTCGCGACTTCCAGTTCACTCGCCAGTTCCAGCGTGTTTCAGGGAAATACCGGAAACGTCGGAATCGGCACGACTTCCCCGCAAGCTACTCTGGATGTCAACGGCATCATCAATCTTCCCAACGCCATTTCAGGCTACGTGGGCACGCTGAACATTGGAGGGTTGCCCTTCTTGAGCAACTACCCGGGCACAAATTCCTCGGCGAACACTTTCGTTGGGACCTCGGCTGGGAACCAGATCATGGCAGGCTCAGCCATCCAGAACACGGTCGTGGGCAATGCTGCTTTCACCGATAATACGATCGGTTACGACAATTCGGCGTTCGGCTTCGACGCCCTCAATGCGAACACGACGGGCAACAGCAACGCCGCCTTTGGCGCGAGCACGCTACAACTGAACACGGGCGGCAATAACAACTCCGCATTCGGCGAGGGCGCGCTCAGTGCCAACAAGTCGGGCAATGGCAACTCGGGTTTCGGCGCCGGCGCCCTTTCGTTCAACGAATCCGGCATCGATAACACAGCGGTCGGCGTCGCTGCGCTCGGGCAGCTCGGCGAGACTACCGGCACGGGAGGAAGTTCCAACATCGCGATCGGCTTCCTGGCTGGCAATAACCTCACCGCAGAGGAAAGCAATAACATCGACATCGGCAGCCAAGGTGTGCTCGGCGACTCGAACACCATTCGCATCGGCGGCGCGCAGACGAACGCCTATATCGCCGGCACCGTAAACGTGTCGAACTTGATCGTGTCAGGCACTTGCACCGGCTGCGGCGGCAGCGGTGGCGGTGGCGGAACGATCACGGGCGTTACTGCCGGAACAGGCCTTAGCGGCGGCGGCACAAGTGGCAACGTTACCCTGAACCTGAACACCACGGCCATGAATACCTTCACTGGAACCCAGACGTTCAACGTACCCACGGGGAACGGAATCGTCGCTCAGACTGCGGGCAACTCCAACGCAGGAATCTCCGGCAGCAACACTTCCCCTCTCGGCTCGGGGGCGGGCGTCGCCGGATTCTCCGTCAGCGGGACTGGCTCGGGCGTAGTCGGAACCAACAGCTCCTCAAGCCTGGGAGGCGGCTATGGGGTTCAGGGGCTCAGCTACAACGCGGCGGATCCGGGCGTAGGAGGAATCAACAACTCACCAGCCGCCGGTGGCGCCTACGGAGTGTTTGGACAAAGCATGGGCTCGAATGGTACGGGCGTGTATGGGACAGGCAACGGCTCAGGAGTAACGGGAAACGCTTCGAGCCCCGCAGGCTCGGGAGTCGTCGGCACTAACTTCTCAACTTCTGGCAGCGCCTACGGTCTGTACGGGCAGAGCTCAAGCCCGACGGGCACGGGCGTGTTTGGGACGGGCAACGGCACTGGCGTTACGGGATCGTCCACCGGTACAGGCGTGTATGGCACAGGCAACAGTATTGGCGTCACCGGATCATCCCCCAGCACCGGCGTATTTGGCCTAGCCACAGCTACTACTGGAACGGCGAGCGGTGTCCTGGGCCAAACGAGTAGCCCGGCTGGCGCCGCAGTGGTCGGAATCAACACCGCTGGCGGCCTCGCCGGATCTTTTCAAGGCAACGTCGCCGTCACCGGCAGTACCAGTACCGGCAGCCTCGGGATTGGTGGTGACACACCCATGAGCCACAGCCCGAGGATGTTCTTCAACAGTTTCCTGGCGGGGAGCTTTGCTAATAATCCTAATGGTGGCTACTTCATTTCCGACCAGGCCATAACTGTGATCCGGGTGACGGGGGCCGGGGGCCTGGGCCAGAATTGCACCACGCCAGGGCAGGTGGAGTTACTTGAGATCGCTCCCAATTTTGGTACTATACTTTACACCCTTACCTTATCAGGCCAAAATAGCGGTCGGGACGATTCTGGACCGCTCCTCATCCCCATTGCTGCCGGCGTCTCGTTTCTTGAGAGGGCCTCCGGATGCAATCTGGGTGGCCAGGCGCCCGCGGATGAAAACATCAGCGTGCAATATGTGATGCAGTAAGATGCACGGCGCCTGCTGCATGATCGGACCAGTTCCCGCAGGCCATCTACGCGGAAGACCGCCATAGCCAGTTCATCATTCGCACCGACAAACCCAACGTGAAAGTTTCCTGGCAAGTGACGGGCATTCGCCAGGACGCCTACGCCAACGCCCACCGCATCCAGGTGGAAGAAGACAAGCCGCCACAAGACCAGGGCCACTATTTGCATCCGGAACTGTTCGGAGCAGGGCCGGAGCAGGCAGTCGGCTACCACGCGGAAGTTGCGACGCAACGCTGAGATCGATCACGCTTCGTCGCTGCAAAATCCCCACACCGCCGCAGCAGAAGGAGTAGCAAGGGGAAAGCAGGAAAGCACAGCTAAAGCCGCCCGGTCTCGGGCGGCTTTGCTTGTGCATGCACCCCAGTGAGAGTGCGCAAAGCTTCAGTGATTTTCTTGGGACGGCCCTTCTTGCCGGTCGAGAGGCGAGAGCGGAGGTTTTGTTAGGCGCTCTAAGGCGATCCAAGATCCTAAGAGTGGGTCGGTTTCGTGCCAATGGGTGTACACTTTCCGGCTAGGCGGCAGATCGCTGCACTGTAGGGAGGTGTTTTCGCAAGCACCGACATGCGGGCCTAGTAGGATTAAGTTCCGAAATGAGTGGGTCTGCCGCCCACTCCGGGAAACGGGTCGTGTCCTCAAAGTGTACTGGTGCCGCACCGACAAATTACAGGATTCACTGTAGATCGCACTACCGAGAAAAGCAGTAGCCTCCCCTCTGCCCTCTCGCCGCAGAGAAGATCGCATCCGCGAATTGTGCGGCAAAGCTGTTGATGCAAACACCGAAGACTTCCAGGCCGTGCTGGATGAACTCGAGGGTGTGCTCCGTGAACACCCCGAACGTCGGCGCCGACTTGCGGCTAAAAAAGCTGACTACCACGATTCGATAGCTTAAGAGCGCTGACATTTGGGGCAAGGTACAACTGTCTGACATGCTTTCCCCCAGCACAATCGCGCACATCAAGGCCGAGATTGCAAGATTAGAAGACGCTCGGAAACAATGCAACGATTCGAGTATTCGGCAATTGATCGAGCAGTGGCTCGCAGACCTGAAAAAACGCTCGCCGAGGCCGAACAACCGGGCGGCATTCCTTAAAGGGACAGCACTTCGGGGCGGGATTTCAGCGGCTGGAAGAGCAAGAATCGCGGCTGCCAGAGGGCACGGTGGGTGAGAGTGAAGGCAAAGGGCGGGAAGGCAAAAGTCGTCACAATGAATAAGAAACGAACAATGTCTGCCAGCGTCCGCAGGAAGGCGGGGGTGAAAGCCGCAAAGAAATCGGCCTGACGGATAAGCTGAACTTGAAGATGCCCAGACTCACGGGAATGAGTTTGGGCATTTTCATTTACTGACACGGTCCACTCTTACACTCGTCGGTCAACGAGTGAAATGGCTTGGTCTCGACAGTGAATGATCGCGGTCGCGCTAGGTCGTCGGCAGCAGGCAACTCAATCGAGTTTTGCGATAAATACGTCCGAAAGGGGGGTACCATCGGCACCCAGTCCCAGTTGTGCATCCCAATTTGTTGTAAATAAAAAGAAACGGCCATCCCTGGAAACGTTGCCAAGGGGCTGTGTTTGGAAGAAGGGGTTGATATAGCTGGCCCGGTTATGCGCAAATCGCCACACCGTGGAGGCGAGACCATCCGTCTCGATGCAGAATATTTCCCCAGCAAGCGGTTGGTCGATCCAGGTGCCGCCATCGTAGGCGTAGGTCGAGCCACAAACCGGCGCACTGTCGAGCGTGTCTACATTGCTCCAGGTGAAATGCCGCTGTTGGCCCCACTGAACCGCGACCGGCCATACCAACTGAGAAATCCGGGAAATGTCATTCAGGGGACGCTTCACCACCTGCATATCACCCTGAATCGCTGGACCATTGACCAAGCTGTTGTATCCCACGGCTTCATATCCAGAACACTCATCGGACTTGCCGCCTATAGGGCAGGCGTTGACCGTCAAAGTCGCAACGTCCCAAAGATACCAACCAAACCCATCGACTAAGATGTAGACGCCGCTCCCGCTGCGTGCAAGGTAGGCATGACGAATGAGGTAAGGCGAGGTCACGCTCGCCAGGCCAGAGGTGCCCCACTGACCTCCGATTTGGCCAGTTTGGGTGTTGTACCAGCGGCAACCGAGATTCTTGTCGTACACTACGACAAAAATGTGTTTTCCAAATTCCGAGCCCCCCTCCGAAATCGACACGCGCGTATCGTCAAGAGACAAACTCACATCGTCATCGCTTACTACGTTCGGTCCCGTTCCTAGGGTCGGTTGTAGGCCGCACGACCTCGTGTCAATCACTGGCGAGACAATCCCAGTGGAGAACCGGTAGGTCGTGATGGTCAACGTGTCAGGTTCGGCAGTGCCGTAAATCAGGTCCGGATCCACAAAACTAAATGACGCACCGGGCCTCAGCGGTAAAAGAAGGCCTTGCCCCGGGCTTGCGTTCGGGGGCGAGCTGACGGCCATTGTCCCAGGATCAAAAGCGAACACATAGTCCCGGCCGCCCTCGCCGATGACGTAGAACTTGCTCGTATCCGCGTTCCACTCGTTCGCCTGACCGCTCCCCTCCGTTCGCACGAATGTGCCTGGTTTCTTGAAATTCGTGCTGCTGTCGGTCGCGCGAATCATCGTCGAACCGAAATCGGGATCTGTGAATACTACGTTTCTGGCGGGGGGCAACATCGGAGTTTCTTGGTGAATCAGCCGGTCTGTTGTTGCTTTCGGGTAAGGTTGAGGGCTCTGAGCTGAAACTGTCACAACCAGAATGAAAGTTGAGAACACGACACAAATTGCAGGTATGGTCTTGTTCGCCATTTGTCAACTCCTTGCGCCACAGTCGAAGGCGGGCAGCGCCCTCGGATCGAAACCGGCCGAAGACGACAGAAGGGAAGTAAGCCGAGTGAATACTAGTCAGGACGTTAAACCCTGTCAAGAAGCAACGGCCCTCATGTATGGCGGATTGTTGGTGGGGGGCTAGCTGCGTTGACCACTACAACGCGATTTCCGACAATGGATGTCAGAAATCCGAATGTGACAGATGGAGGATAGACTGCGCCGCGAAGAGATTCGGGCCGTATAGATTCGGATCTGAGAATGGAGAGTAAAACTTGCGTCATTCAAAGCAGCCCTAAGCAGGACGATTGATGCTAAATCTCGATTGCTTTCAATTGAAACGAGTCCGACCTTGGCAGCCGAAGGTGCTTGTCTTTCAACATCCATCGTACAGGACCCAAGCAACCACATTTGGCGGGACTAAGCGGGACCCTCATCACGCGGTTCGCGTTCCCGCCTCGTTCGTCAGACTGCCAAAATATCGGCAGGGCTGCCGACCTGTCGGCAGATTTTTCCGCCATCACCAGCTCCTGTTCGTTTACATCCAACGACTTCCTTCGTAGCCCATTGATGGCCCGGCACTTGCATGAGAGAGGGTAAGGAAACCCCAATGAAAATGTCGGCCTACCGACGCTCCCTGTTGCAGCGAATCAATGATCTTGCGACGTTGTTACGGGCGAGTCAGAAGGGCCACCCCAAGAGAGTGAGGCAACCCGCAATGGGACTCGACCACCAAGCTGACCGCAGTACGAGGAGGAGCAGGAGAATAGCTCAGAAGCGGCTTTCGAACGAGTATCGGCAACTGATCGAGCGCAGGCAAACGATGGCTCGCCGCCTGAAGCAGATCGAGGCCGTGCTGCGAGGGCTGGATAACCCTGGAGGACTGCAGAGGGCAGCCTTTTGAATACGAACGGATCAATTTGGCAGTGATGCCCTTTCATAGCTTGTTCCAGTCGGTCAACGCCATCAATTCGTCGAGGATTTCCTGGAATCTCTGAAGCCGGCGTTCGTGCTCCTATCCTTACTCTTGCTGCCAAGTACAATCGGTTCGCCTCACTAAGTTGTGGGATTTCGTCCCGCAACTCGCAATTGTTTTTTGTGACGGGATTGGGCATGAGGATTGAGATATCGCTACCGTGCGATCAGGTACCCTGGATTCATTCGGTGCAAGCCCAATGGTATGCCTCTGTCTCACGGCTTCGCATTCTAAGAATTGCGAGCGCTTCGACCGTTGTACCCACTAGGTCGTACCGTTCCCCGCAAGCTAGTCTGTTCCGTTTTGGGAACGCGGAACTGATGCTGCTGTTGACGTGCCGAACTTCGAATAGAATAATTGATTCATACACCGGGTTCTTGGGTTCCTTTAGCATTGAAAGGGGGCCGATTCGTGACACCCGTGGCAGCGGGCAACAAACGCCGCAAGTTCGACCTCAAGACCTTCCTGTCGACCATCGACGGTGGCAGGACAATCGCGACCGCTCCCAAAAAGCAGACAATTTTTGTTCAGGGCGACTCGGCCGATTCTGTTTTTTACTTACAAAAGGGGAAAGTTAGACTCACCGTTGTGGCCACGAGCGGGAAGGAAGCCACGATAGGCATTCTGAACGAGGGCGACTTCTTCGGGGAGGGGTGCCTCACAGGGCAACCCCTCCGCATGTGCTCTGCAACCGCAATGACCGATTGCACTGTGATGCGAATCGATAAAAAATCCATGATGAATGTGATCCACCGGGAACGGGCATTCTCCGATATGTTCGTAGCATATCTGCTGACACGGAATATCCGCTACGAAGAAGACTTGGTTGACCAGCTTTTCAATTCCAGTGAGAAACGCCTTGCTCGGGTTCTCCTCCTGCTAGCTCAGTTCGGCAAGGATGGGAAGCCCGAAGCTGCGATCCCCAAAATCAGTCAGGAGACTCTGGCAGAGATGGTGGGCACAACTCGTTCGCGAGTCAATTACTTCATGAACAGGTTCAGGAAATTGGGCTTCGTTCGCTACAACGGAGAGCTTGAAGTCCACAGTTCATTGCTCAACGTTGTGCTCCACGACTAAAACGTTCGCTCGAGACCTAGCTTTACACTTGCGCCTCATACGCACGTGCGGATCATGCGGTTTGTACGTGCTTCGGGCTTCCAATCAGGGGATTGCAAGATCGGAACTCGCGATGGGATCATCAGAGCTTGAGCCACAAGTATGCAACGATCAACAGACAACAGGTTATAAGTGCGAACAGTTTCAGATTATTCCGTCGCTTCTGTTCCTGGGCTGTGTCGATCTGGGAGAGGGCTCGCTCTCTGGTCCTGTCGATGAGATCGTCAGAAGGATGTTCCACGCCAGTAGCGCGTAGCCACTGGGCATATCGTTCTCGTTTTTCCGGCGTCATGGTTGCATTGCTATTCACGGCTTTTCCCTTTTCGCGGAAGTGCCGCGTGCGATGCTTCTGGTCGTTGGATACATGCCTTAAGGCTACGCTCCGTCGATGGCCTGTGCCGAGGGCATTGGTATCGTGCCTAACGACTGCACACTATTAACGACAAAGTGATCCTGATCACATTGAAAACCGGAAGAGATTCTGTACTCTTCTATTATGTACCGCATCGGTAGAGATCACAGAGGCCCGATTCTCGGCTGTAGTGCCTGCCCACACACTGAGCGAATCGAAGACTTTAACGGAAGCGTTGGAAACCCACGCACGCTGGCGGCTCGAGCAATGCTGAAGCACATCCATGCCGAGCACAGCCGTGAAAGTCACTTGCATGCGATGTCGATGGTGATGGCACGTCAGCATGCGCTCCGATAGCCCTCCCGCACTTAAAAGAAGTGAACGGTCTGGAGGTAGCCTGCCTTTGGGCCATTCTGTCGGAAGGACAGTTCAAATGCGAAATGTGTTTACCACGCTGGTAAAGGCCTCGTGGTGCTGTTCGTCATGATTCGCCGGGCTGGAACACAAAACAGTCGAGACGCCGTCCCCCTATTTGGCTTTGTAATGCCACCCAAATGAAACCTGCGCGATCTTGATAGACTTGGCTGACCGCGAGGTTATTGAGGCCCTCAGTGATCCCGAAGGTGCGGAAATTGTATTCCTGAGCGCACAGGACCTCGGATGTCAGCAGTAGGAGGGTAATTACAAGGCTTGCTCCGAGAAAGGCGGCGCAAACGTTGCCTAGAGACCTGCCCGGATAGCAGGGGGACAGCTTGGACATGATTTATCAGAACAGCGTTCGTGCAGGGGACGCAGACCCGGAAGGGAATCGCGACTGCTAAATCACGAGAGTGCATCCGGATGACCAATCTCAAGTTCGAGTTAAGTTATTGATTCAACTTGCTGTGCCTGACCTGGACGAAATCGGAGCGGAGCCCGATTGTCCCTGACGCGGACGCTCATCTGGCGAGATTGTGCGAGACCTTCCGTGACCTAATGCAGGATTCGTTGAACGTGGGAGCTACATGGAAGGCACCCAACTCAGATATCTTCTGCGCCGCGTTATTCTTCCACATTCAATATGCTTCAATGCGATTCCTGCCATTTTCCTTGGCACGATAGAGTGCTACGTCCGCCTCATTCAGAAGAGACTCGACACTTGCGTTCCTGTCGCTCCCCGCGCAAGTGACGCCCATGCTCACGGTCACTTGAACGACTCCGTTAGGGGACATGATCCCAGCGGAGGAAACGAGCTGCCCAATTTCTTCTGCTCGACGAACGGTCGTCGCCAACTCGCAGCCAGGCAAGATCAACAAGAACTCTTCTCCGCCGTAGCGTCCCGCTCCGTCGTAGACCCTCAAGTCGGACTTGAGACGAGTGGCCACTTCTCTTAGCACAGCATCTCCGGCCGAGTGCCCAAGAGAGTCATTCACATTCTTGAAGTGGTCAATATCGACGAGGATAATACCGGTAGGGCTGGTTTCACGCTTTCCGCGAACTAATTCGCGACTAAGCAAGGCAACGATTTCTCCCCGATTCAGCTGCCTGGTGAGAAAATCGTAAGTGGCCGCAACTCGGAGCGACTCTCGTGCGGATACTAGCTCGCGCTGGAGATCGAGGATTCTCTTCCCCCCCAACAAACGCGCTTCCAATTCTGGTGGATGAAATGGCTTTGCCAGGTAGTCATCGGCGCCTGCACGCATCCCCTCCACGAGGTCGCCCTTTCCATCCTTACCGGTAAGCAACACTATATAGGTGTAGTGGGAGTGAGACTTGCGTATCCTTCGACACAATTCAATTCCTTCAAGTTGTGGAAGAACCCAGTCGAGCAGGGCCAGCCTCGGCGCATCGGGAGCTTGGAGCAATTCCCATGCCGCTGCACCATCCTTGGCGATTTGACAATCGAAACCCCATTCCCTAAGGTAGCCGCCGATCAGATGTCGATATACTGGGGAGTCTTCCGCCAGCAGAACCTTCATCGTCGATTCCTGATATGCTCGGCTCGACAAAGCAACCCGGCCGCCGCTTGCTTCTGCAACCCCGAGAACTTCACGACGTTTTTTCACTATTCTCATATTCGAGTCAATGGCTTCTTCACCCGCACCTTGTGCTTGAGCCAGTCATGCAAAATATTCAAGTCAACAGGCGGTATGCGGAGAAACTCGCAACCGACTCATCTGAAGTCCCGCGTCCACAGGACGCGGGCTTGAATGTAAATTTCCCTGCACGCGCCGGGTAACAAAACCGAAGTGACAATGCGTCGCCAACACTGAACTCCTCTTTGCCACGAAGTCCTACTCCGCCGTCGCCGATATCCGTGACGGTCACAGCTACACTCCGGTTCCGATCATCCGTCACAACAGCCGGCGTCATCAGAGCGTATCTTGCATGGCGGCGATAGTCCATCAACATTCTGGAATAAGCGACTTTGAGAGACTTCATGCCGGATTCGTCCGTGAGAGGCTTCTTGATAACAACATGGACACCCGGTAGACAGCGATCTTGGGAGGAGATCGCAACCACGGTTAGTTTTTGCCAAATGCCTAACTTCCAGATTTGGTCCAAGAGTTCGGACGAAGCGTCCTCCCAATCGATCACTATCAGGTCAGCACTGCCCTTCGCTAACAAGTTGAGGGCCTTTGACGAGCTCAGGCAGACGTCGGTACAGATTGACAGATCCCGTAATATTCGGCTTAACCTGCCAAACACTCCTGGATCATGAGTAACAAGCAAACATTCAAGTGCCATGTCTGGAGTCATGCCGGACTTTGTCCGCGGCTCTCTTGCAAACGCAGCCGGACTTTATAGGTTGTGGCGCAAAGGGCCATTTAGGTATTCGCCGATCTTTGCGTGGACAGGCAATCGGGGCAAATGCCGTGGCTGAAAGTGGCTTCCGAATGACTTGTAACATAAGATTCCAGTTCGTTCCAGCCTCCATCTTTCGTGCGGATTTTTTTGCACCAGGCACAGATTGGAAGAAGGCCCTTTAGAATCTTTACCTCGGCGAGTGCCTTTTGGAGCCTGTCCAGCGTAAATTGAAGTTTGCACTCCGCTCGTTTCTGCTCGGTCACATCTAGCGCATGGGCGACAATGTAGGGTGGATTGCCACTTTCATCTACCATCAGATTCCGGTATAGCCACACCCGCACTTTTCTGTCCCGCCCTATTACTCGCACGTAGCCGGAATCTTGACCACGCTCTTTTGCGCGTTGCAGGTATTCGGGGAATGTGTGACGTACAGAAGGCGCTAGAAATTCGACAAGGCTCTTACCAGCACAGCCGTCCGGTTCACGACCGAGCGCCCGTGCGGCCGCGGGATTAACCGACAGCAAAATACCCGACATGTCGTGAGTGCAGATGAGTCCAAGGCTATTCTCGACCACGCTCCGATACCGATCTTGACTCCTGTGCAGTTCAGCTTCGACGCGAATGTACTCATCGTAGAACAGACCGGGGTTAGAAGGTTCGATACCGAAAATAAACTTATTCCGGTTGACACATTCCAGACCTATGTGACCTTCATATCCACTATCCTTCTCTCCGATCCAAACTACTCGGTAGTTTGCTTGCTCGCCTCCATGATCCAGGAGGAGGATCGTATCCACGAGCAATGGCGGCAAGCCCCGTAGTCGAGCCCCATATGCTGCGATCTCTAGAGTAAAAGTGTTTTGTGAGAAGGGATTCCCGAAGGTGTCCCTACCCGAGACGGTGACAGACTTGCAGGCAGGGCTGCGCGGTTCTTTGCGAACACCTTTAGCCCAAACTGGTTTTGCCGTAGCGGACATGCTCTCCCTCGACGGCAATGCAGCAATTTGTCTGCCAATGTCTGGCGGATGAAGCATTTTGTCAACCGGCATGTCGGCTTACTCATTGGAACGGCGATGGCATTGTGACTGCTTCAAAATGGCAAGGGACACCCGCCGAAAAGACTCCGCCACGGCCATACAGCCATTTTTATTTTTACGAACTCGCTCTCCGAGTCGTGATGGAAATTGCCCCTCCGGGACCCATGTTCAACATCGCTGGGTTGAGAGGCTACGCAGACACGAAGTCGTGAGCCCTTTCGTCGCATTCGCGCCAAGAACGGATGCCGAACTGTCCGCGAATCGCGCAGCAATCCAAGAAAGCGACAGTCGCAGAGGACGGGGAGCCAAACCGCGTCAACTGCCCGGGGTGAGCTGGCTGATCCCGCAAGAGTTAGAGAACCTCACTCTCGACTATCGAGCGTTGAGAACGGCTTTCCGCGTGCAAGGTGACATAACTGTGGCCTTCTTCGCATTAACAAAGGACGCGGCAGCTATCCCGGTTTGGGCTAGGGGCGTCTGAGACGGTAAATCACCCGGAGACATTCGAAAGGATCCCAAAGTGGAAACTGCGGCCAAGCGAGCCCCGACGCCCGTGGTGTGTGTGTCCAAGCCCGTCCCGACCCCGGCCCTGTTGCTGGCCATGCTTGGGGTCTCCAATAAAGTCAGCGACCTGATCCTGTCGCCGGGAAGCCTGCCCATGGTGGAACTCTCGGGCAAATTGACTCCGGTCAAAATCTCTGGAATGGCCCCGTTAACTCCAGAGGACACACGCCGTATTGCCTACGAACTCATCGAGGGCAACAAACAAGCGAGCGACTCATTGCAGAATCTGGGATCTTGCGACATCTCATATCGTGTACCGGGGCATTGCCGGTTTCGCGTAAACATCTTTCAACAACGCGGTAGCTATGCTATTGTAATGCGCGTCATACCCCAGGTCATTCCCACTCTCGCTGACCTGAACCTGCCCCCGCAACTCGCCGAAGTCGCCGATCTGCAGAACGGAATCGTCCTGGTCACTGGCCCCACGGGATCCGGTAAATCCTCAACTTTGGCTGCGGTTCTCGATCGGATCAATGAGAGCCACGCTTATCACATTTTGACGATTGAGGATCCAATCGAGTTCATGCATCGGCACAAGCGCTCGATCGTTCACCAGCGGGAACTGCACAGTGACACTCCCAGCTTTGCTCTCGCTCTGCGGGCTGCATTAAGACAAGCGCCGAAAGTCATTCTCGTCGGGGAAATGCGGGACAAAGAGACGATTGAAATCGCACTGGAGGCGGCGGAGACAGGCCATTTGGTCCTTTCCACACTCCATACCATTGACGCCTCGAAAACCGTTGAGCGAATCATCGGAGCATTTCCGATGGGGGAACAACAAATCATTCGTAACCGTTTGGGGAAGAGTTTCCGCGCCATCATTTCCCAGCGTCTGATACCGCGGAAAGATGGGAGTGGACGCGTGGCAATCGTCGAAATTTTGAAATCAACGCTTCGAACCCGCGATTATATAGAAAAGGGCGAACAGGATGGCAAGACGCTGCTCGAAGCGATGAAAGATGGCGACACCGACGGCATGCAGCACTTCGATGGAGAGATCGAGAAACTCGTCCGTGCCGGTGTCATGGACGTCAGAACCGGACTCGCTTACGCTACAAATCCTGGAAACTTGCGGCTCGTGTTGACAGATATGGGTAGTTCTCCGGCGGAAGGCTAGCGGCCTATCTTCTGGACTTACTGTCGCTCACCCTAGGCTGTCCACAATGGCTTATAGGGAGGGCGGAGCGGGATACCATTTGGTTCCCAACTCCTGAGCGAGCGGCGCACATTGCCTCGGTTGCGTCCGATTTCCGGGCATCTCAACGGACTTATGGACAACGCACCGGAAGGTCCGCGGCTCATCTCGTTCAAAACACAGCAAACTGTCAGCCATCGGTTATGGCATCGCGATTGCACCTAACTAACGAAGACTTACTGCATACCCGGCGCCATCTTACAGCGGTGCGAGAAATCATAGGACAATTCATGAAAACCCCTCAGACCACGAAAACAACCCTCCGCGTCGCGGTGATCGACTGCGATCCGCTGCGGTTCTTGGGATTCTGCGCGCTATTGAGTTCAGAATCCGATTTCGAACTGCAATCGGTGCCTCTAACCGAAATCAGCATGCACCAGGATGTGCGAGTCGGCCTGCTAGGAGGCCCTCCGAGCGGGAACGTCCTTGAAACGCTGACCACTCTGAAGACACTCTGTCCCGGCCTACAGGTCATCGTGACGGGATGCAACATGGACGATGCAGCAATCCTGAAGGCCGTCGCGGCGGGCGCGAAGGGCTGCATCAACGAGACCGTGTCGGTCACCGAATTCGTGCAGGCAATTCGAATCGTGCAGGCTGGATCGGTTTGGGCGCCCAGGCGGGTTCTTGCCACCCTGGTGGAGCAGGCCTACCTATCGTCTGGGCGCGGTCGTTCCGTCGGTCATCGACCGTTCACCAGCCGGGAAATGGAAGTTCTCTCGATGTTGGTAAAGGGTTGCTCTAACAAGGAAATCGCCGCTCCTCTCGGGATAGAAGAACGCACCGTAAAGGCACACGTAGCCAAACTCATGCGAAAGGTTGGAGTATTAAATCGCGTCATGCTGAGCGTGCACGCGATTACTCATTCCGTGCTCGCGTCCGGAGACACCTTACAGAAGGCGCTCTGAACTCGTGCAAACCCGGCGCCAGGAAAAAAAGCAATTACCCAAGCACAAATCTAGTGTCCATTCTACTGCCGACAACATGCATGGCCGGATGGGTTTCGGGCGGCGCCAGGCAAGCTCTTATCGCCGGTCTTCGTGTCGACCGTCTTCTTGCTTGTGCGTTGGGTCCTGACTGCGGCTGCAAACCTCCGCAATCATTCGTAGCAAATGTCGGCTTCCTTCCTCGTGAGTCGCACATGCATCGACCAAAGCTAACGCCTGCGTTGGCACTTCGGTATCAGCGACCAGCACGACCTTCAGTTCCGGCCTCATGAGCTTTATCTCGAAGGCAACTCCGTGCCCACTCCTCTCGAACATCTCGTAGTTGAGGAGCACCGCATCACACTCGCACATTGTGATAAGCCTGAGTGCCTGTTTTGTCGACACCGCTGTGAGAACTGCGTATCCGGATCTTTCGAGCAGCGCCTTCTGGTAACGCAAGATCGAGCCATCTCCATCAATACACAGGATGATCTTCCTCGAGGGCGGGTAAGTTGAGATCATTGGGGCCTCCTGCCAACTTCAAGCCACGGTGTAATTGTGCGAGAGGGGTCTCGCGATGGAGTGTCGCGATGTGGATCGCGTGCCTATGCCGCCGCTGTCTTCAGCTCGACCTCCATGTAGCTGTCCATCGCTTGCGTCAGCTGTGAATCTACCTCATCGGCGATGGTCATAACATCAGGCAACAGCAAGCTAAAATCCAGGGCGCTCAGATTGTGCTGCAACATCCCGAAGAGGGTCACCTGGAGTATTCGTGAGTCGTGCACAAGCATCCCTGGAGTGTAGCCTTGCTGTCGCCGCATCTTGCCGTGGGCTAAGGCGGCGGCGGATGAGGGTGGATCGTTTTCTTGGCCGGTGCTGCTAGGCATCCTGAGGCGGACAATCAGGTCTTCAATCAGCTTCGGAAGATGTCCCGTGCGATCCTTGTCGCTTAGCGGAATCTGATTGAGCGTCGGGTTCCTTCTTACGCGCGTCAACCAATCTTCCACGATGGCGCTCGTGCAGCGCTGCAATATCACGGCGACGCTTTCCTTTGGCGTACGGGCGGCGACTTTACGAGTCTGCAATTTGTCTTGGACGATATCGGCGATTTTCCCCGGCTCGAACGGCTTCACGATGATATCGTCGGCTTCCAGCAAGATCGCCTCCATGGCGCTCTTCACGTCGGGATAACCGCTAACCAGCAACGTCAGCGCACTCGGCTGGGAGTGGCGCATCGCGGTAATTACCGCAAACCCGTCGCTGGGATTCGGCATGTGCAGGTCAGTGATAAGCACATCGAAGGTCTCTGTAACGATGAGCTTTAGCGCCCCCGTCACGCTAGAGGCGGAGAGTACCTCAAATCCTTTTTTCTCAAGGGTCAAACTCATCATGTCACGAACAGACTCGTCATCATCGACCAGGAGGATTCTGTGCGAAATACTAGTTGTCGTTTGAGTCATACAAACTTCTCCTCTGGGGTATACTCACATCTAGTGTTACTCTCCAGGTATCATTAATGCTGTTCAAAAGTGAACACATGTTGAGATAGTACGTGGGCATTACGTGGCGGGGGCGCACTCACTCGCCGTGCAGGACCGAGTGAACCTTCTTGAGGAGCGAGATTCTGGTGAATGGCTTCGACAGGAATGCGCGCTCCGATATCGACCCACCCCGCAAAGCAACCAGATCGCCAGTGTATCCCGACATGAAGAGCGAACGAAGGCCCGGCCGGATTACCTTCGCTTGCTCGAATAGGTCAAAGCCGCTTTGCCCGAACATGATGAGATCCGTGAGCAGTAGATCGATTCCTGGTCCGCGCGCGGTCACGATCTCCACAGCCTTCTCTGCATTACTTGCTTCAATGACTCGGTAACCGGCGCTGGTGAGCAAGCTTGCGGTCACCTGGCGAACGGAGTCATCATCCTCGACTAGCAAAATCGTTTCGGACCCCGATATAACGTCGTCCGCTTCGAGGGACTGCACCAGTTGCTGAGCCTTCTCAGCTATTCGTGGGAAGTAGATCTTGAACGTCGTGCCGATCCCGACCTGGCTGTCAACGCATATGCTGGCATTGCTCTGGGTTACGATTCCGTAAACCGTGGAGAGTCCGAGGCCCGTCCCCTGCCCGATACCCTTCGTGGTGAAGAAGGGTTCGAAGATTTTCGATTTGATGCTCTCGTCCATCCCGCAACCGTTGTCGCTTATCGCCAGGACGACCTGTCGTCCAGCGTGCGAACCGGCGTGCTCAGAAACGTAATGCTCGTCCAGTTGAGCGTGCGCCGTCTCGATAATGATCGTGCCCCCGCGTGGCATTGCATCTCGCGCATTCACTACCAGATTCATCAGGAGCTGTTCAATTTGGCACGCGTCGGCTTTGATGCTGCCAAGCGGCGTAGTCGGATGGAACGAGACTGAAATACTGTCGCCGACCATGCGTAGCAACATGGTGGCAAGATTATTCACTATGTTATTTAGATCCAGTATCCTGGGAAAGACGATCTGCCGCCGGCTAAAGGCGAGGAGTTGCCGGGTGAGCAAGGCGGCCCGTTCCGACGCTTGCTTGATCTGCACCAAGTACCTCATTACGGAGCTCTCTGGCGCAACCAAATCAACCGCTAGATCGCTGTAGCCGATGATTACGCTCAGCATGTTATTGAAGTCGTGGGCCACTCCCCCGGCCAAGCGCCCAACGGCCTCCATTTTCTGAGCCTGCAGGAACTGGGCTTCCAGGCGCTGAGTCTCGGTAATGTCGCGCATGAATGCCAGGAGGCAGGGTTGCCCCGCGACTTCGATTTTTTCCCATGACAGCTCTGCTTCGCGAGTCTCTGCCGTCGAGGTCCTAAATTGCATACGGCAGTCCGTCACGCTTCCGCCCTCCCGTAACTGCCGGAGGAGGTCTGTGCGCAATGATGGTAGGGCCCAGAACTCCATCTCCGAGGCCGTGTGGCTAACCACATCCTCAAGTGTGTAGCCAGTCATTCTGAGAAATGATTCGTTTGCGTCCAGATAGCGCCCATCGCCTTCCGTCGAGATTGTGATTGCCAGCGGACTTCGGCGAAAGGCTTTGCTGAACCTGTCTTCGGACTTGCGTAACCGTTCCTCTGCCTGTTTGTGCTCAGTGATGTCCCGCAACACACAAGCGATCCGGTCGACCCCGGTGGAACCCGCGATCGGAAAGTACGACGCGAATAGGGCTCTCTGGTCCAGACCGGGAGAGTCATACTTCAGTTCGTATTGAACGAGCTTCCCCGCAAAACACTCGTCCATCTTCTCTTTGACAACGGACTCAAAGGTCTCCTTCTCCAATACTTCATCCACGCGATGCCCTATGACCTGTTCTCTCTCCAACCCCCGATAGTTCAGGAACGAGCGATTGGCGATTACGTAGCGGTAGTCCCGGTCCACTACCACGATCATGTCTATCAGGCCTTCGACGACTCTTTCGTACTCGCGCAGGCTCTTTTCAGACCGCATCCGTTCGGTGACGTCCCGCATGAAAGACAGGAGGCAAGGGTGCCCTTCAACCTCTACGCGTTCCCACGACAGCTCAGCTTCCCGAATTTCTCCCGTCGAGTTCCTGTATTGCATATGGAGGTCCGTCACGTCTCCGCCTTCCTGTAGCTGGCGGAGCAAGTTTAGGCGCAGTGCCGGCAGGACCCAGAAAGCCAGATCCAGAGAGCGGTGACCAATGACGTCCGCACGCGCGTAGCCGGTCATTAAGAGAAATGATTCGTTCGCATCCAGATACCGACCTTCCGCTTCCGTCGAGATCGTGATTGCGACTGGGCTTTGGCGAAAGGCTTTGCTGAACCGGTCTTCCGACTTCCGCAATTCTTCTTCCGCGCACTTACGCTCGGTGATGTCGCGCGCAATTTGTGAAGCGCCAACGACCGTGCCGAGTCTGTCTCGAATCGGAGAAATCGTGACAGAAACGGAAACTTGTGTGCCATCCTTTCGGACCCGGACAGTTTCGAAATGCTTGACGCGCAAACCGTTCCTGATCCGCGCCAGAGTGTCAGACTCCTCATTTATTCGCTCCGGCGGAACGAGTATCTGTATCGGCTTGCCCACGGCCTCGAACGCTGAGTAACCGAACAAGTCCGCAGCGCCGGGGTTCCAGTGGGTAATCGTTCCGTCTAGACTCTTGCCAATAATGGCATCATCGGACGACTCGACTACCGCCGCAAGGTGTTCGCACTCTTGCCGACGCTTACGCTCGGTGATATCGTAAGCAATCGTTGAAGCCCCGATGATCCTTCCCTGGGTGTTCCTTACTGGAGAGACGATCAGCGAGACATGAACCCGGCTTCCATCCTTGCGCCTGCGGACCGTCTCGCAATCAGCCCGCAGCTGCCCCGAGGCAATACCCTGCAGCAGATGCACGTTCTCTTCGCGCAAATGTTCGGGGATGACAGTGGCAATCGGCTGGCCGATGATTTCCTGGGCGGTGTAGCCATAGAGATTCTGGGCACTCTTGTTCCAGGACATGACGGTGCCTGCGAGATCGCTATCAACGATGGCGCCGTCGGAGGAAGACACGATGGCCGGCAACTCCCGACCGCGTTTCTCGGTATTGGAGCGGGCCTTGTTGGCACGAATCATCGGCATGTCCTCGGTGCGCCAAAACGTGTATCCCCAGCGACGGACCGCTATCCGGCCTGAGGCGAAACTCTCGGCCTTAATCGGTTTATCTCTGGGACCCGGGGCTCGCCTGTGCACTTCCTGCCCCCGTCGGTGGGAACTGCTGTTCGACAAGGCGATGTTGGAACTTCTTACGGGCTATTACAATCGAATATAGCTGGGACCACCAAGGCGATGCAAGTACATTGTAAGTGTCCCAATTTAGAAAGTTCTTCACCGATTCCCGTATTGGAACTGACGACACTGCTGTCTTCTCGAATCGGAGACGAACCAACAGGGCGTCTACAGGATTAACTCCGGCCTCTTTCAGTCATCGCGAGGAGTAACTCTTTGACTGCAATTCGTAAGTGACAAAGCGTTTCTCGGTTACACTCGGTCCGGATTGGGGGTTAGTGTTCACAGCCTGATTAAGCTCGTCATATTTCCCGAGTCATAAAAAAGTAGGCGGATCCTTCCGCACGCTTTCCCTAGTGCGCGCTGGCCGACCGCTAGAAGATCGGCGTCGTCTACGGGTTGCTGTGAGAAATGCCTTCGCTCGCGCGTCCAAAGAGCGCTTCTGGTTGCCCCGACCGTCGTGAGCCGAAACGATGATAATTGGGACCAGAGCGAGGGAATCGTCTTGAGTCGTTGTATCACCAGAAAACCGCCCCAGCCGGCAGGCCGAGGTCAAGGAGAATGAGATCCGGAGAGCTTCTCCGTGCCTCAGCGACACCCGAGAACCCAATGGCTGCACTAATCGACCGTGTTAGGTGTCAACGACCGAATCGCGCTGTCCGTCTTCGCTATCCGCCGTTCGCTCGTTTCCGCACGTTAGCCGATCGAGAGTCGACGCGATGAATGGTTGGTTTAACGCAGTCTCATTCCGCGTTCAAAACCCGAATCGTCCGCAAACCCGAATAAAGAGAGGGTTTGGCTCCGCCAGTCCGTTCAAGGGCAATTGCGTCTTCTAAGGGACTCTTCAGGAGCAAGTGACAGACTGAATCGAGTCTGATACCGTACGAATAGGCAGAACAATATCGAACTTGTCAGGGTTCCGTATATGCCCGACCAAAAGATTCCGAAGCTCTTGGCGATTGACGACGAGGCGCAGAGCTTGGAGTTAATCACTGACGCCCTGTCGAATGCTGGCGTAGAAGTTCTTACCGCGGGCGATCCCAAAATTGGCCTGGAGATGTTCAAACGGATTCGTCCTCAAATAGTCCTTCTTGATCTGATGATGCCCGGCATTCATGGGTTTGAAATGCTGGAGTGGATGTTGGCCGAAGATCCGGGGGCTGAAGTGATACTCATGACGGCGCATTGCTCTACCGAATCAGCGGTTGAGGCCATTCAGAAAGGAGCGTCTGATTACCTCAACAAGCCACTCGACGTGGCAAAACTACGGCGTCGGATCGGGGAACTGTTATCCGAGGCTGCGAACCGGCATAGAACCCGGGAGCTTGAGCATGAGTTGCTGGATGCTTGCCGATTTGCGGGGATTGTTGGTCGCAGCCCACTCATGCTGGACGTGTTTTCGAAGCTTCGGAGGGTTGCACCACATTTCCGGACTGTCCTCGTAAGCGGACCTACCGGCACCGGGAAAGAACTCGTAGCTCGTGCCTTGCACCATCTCAGCCCGGTCGCTTCAGGTCCGTTCGCGGTGTGCAATTGTTCGGCCATTGTCGACACGCTGGTTGAAAGCGAGTTGTTCGGCTACGTGCGAGGCGCGTTCACTGGGGCCACGCAGGATAGGATGGGCGTCTTTGAGTACGGGAATCACGGAACAGTATTCTTGGACGAGGTTGGCGAGTTCTCTCTAACCGCGCAGGGTAAGTTGCTCCGCGTATTGCAAAGCCAGGAGATACAAAGGATCGGCTCTCCTGTTACGCGAGCGGTTGACATCCGCGTGATCGCAGCCACTAACCGCAACCTCCGAACGATGGTGAGAGAGGGGACGTTTCGGGAAGACCTTTATTACCGCCTGGCGATGGTTGAGATTCCCCTGCCTCGTCTCATGGACCGAAAAGAGGACTTGGTCCTCCTGGAAAGACATTTCCTGGAAAAGTTTGCCGCTGAATACCAGAAACCGGTGGCCGGCATAACGCGCCGCGCGCAAACCAGGATGGCGATCTATTCATGGCCCGGCAACATCCGCGAGCTTGAGAATGTTATCGGTAACGCTTGCATGATGGTAGATGGGAGAGTCATTGACATCGGAGATCTGCCGGAGCCAGTGCGAGGTCAGTCCGGGGGAGTAATTGGACCCGATGAAATTCTGATGTCCGTGCAAGAATTGCAACAACGCCACGTGATGCGTGTTTTGGAACATGTCGGTGGAAACAAGTCCCAGGCCGCCGAGATTTTGGGTATATCCCGCCAAACAATTTATCAGTTATTGGCCGATGCGAAGGTCGGGAAGGCAAGTTAACATCCCAGTCTGAATTAAACCAGATCCTCGGCGTCGGTAGAGAGCCCTACTCTTTTCATTTCTCTCCATTGCAGATCTCCGCGGAGATATTGCCAGATACCTTGGAGCCGCCAGACCATTGTGAGTTGGCGGTACGGGAAGTGTTCGAAGAGGCAGTAAATCAGGAGGCGAGCGACTTCGCGCCAGTCACTATAACGGCGAAAGGTCATTTCTTCGAGCAGCACTGCCCCGATCGAGATCAGCGTGGCAAAGGCATAGCCGAACAATAGAAATTGCAGGAAGAAGGACTTGCTCAACACACCTGAGATCAGGGCCAGGATGATGGTGGAGTATCCGACGACCTCGATGATTGGCGCGAAGAATTCGAAGATCCACATATAAGGAAGGACCAGCCAGCCGACGCGTCCGTAACGCGCCCGAAAAAGCATATCGCGATTAGGCCAAAGTGTATCGATGAGACCCTTGTGCCAACGGGCGCGCTGCCGGGCAAGCGATTTCAAATCGGTCGGCACTTCGGTCCAGCACGTGGGATCGGGAATAAAGTCAATGTGGTAGGAGCGGTGTTCCTCGAGCAGCCGTCGGTGCATGCGGATCACGAGATCGAAATCCTCTCCGACCGCGTGAGTGCGAAAGCCTCCGACTTGCATAACCAGATCACGCTGAAAGACTCCGAATGCTCCGGAAATTATGGGTAGCATGTTGAAGCCTGCCCAGGCTTCGCGGCCGACCAGGAAAGCACGCAAGTACTCGATGACCTGCATGACTTCAATCGCACTCTTGGGTAGCCGGACTTCCTCGATCTGATTGTTAACGACGCGGGAGCCGTTCAAGACACGAACGATACCGCCTACCGCCACCATGCGATCGGGATCGGCGAAGACTCCTGCCATGATGCGGATAAGAGATTCTTTTTCGAGAATTGAGTCGGCATCGACCACGCAAATGTAGGGACCAGTGGCGGCGTTGATTCCGGCGTTGATGGCGTCGGCTTTGCAGCCGGCTGCTTCTTTGTCGAGAACCAACAGCCGGGGGTCCACGGGGCTGCGATAGATGGCGCGAAGCGGCGCCGTGGCGATGTCGGCAATGTAAAGGATGCTTGCGGCCTGAAGCTGATAGGCTTGCCGCAGTTTTTCCACGGTGGCGTCACTCGATCCATCGTTGACGACGATGACTTCGAGACTGGGATACTCGAGCCCAAGCAAAGCTCCGACGCTCCCGACGATGGACCGCTCCTCGTTGTGCGCCGGAACGATGAGAGTGATGGGCGGGGTAAACGGAGAGGCTTTCACCAACTCCAGCCGCTGACTCCCGAGACGATGATGATGGCGCACATTCTTGACAATCGCAATAATGAGTAGTCCAAGGTAGGTGATGTTTGACAGCACATAGTAGACGAACAGGGTGTCGTTGGAGATCGCGAGGAAATGCACGGTCAGTGCGCCCCAGCCGCGGCTGCCACAGTTTTTCCCGTAAGCTCCACCCGTTCTCTGGCCTTGGTCACAACCTCCATCAAGGCGGTCTCGACGGAGCGGTGATCGGAGCCATCAAAGCCACTGACAATTCTCTCCATGGCTCCAGCACGCTCGAGTTCGGAGACAAATGCCTGTAATGCATAATCGTCCTTGGTGGCGACGACGTCCTCGAGGATCTGTTCGAGTTGTGGTTCCATCCGCGCCAGTACCCATGCGGCGCGCTGCCGAACGTGACGGTTAGAGTCGCAAAGGGTCCGCAGCAAGATTTTGATCTTGCCGATGTTCTCGATCTGTCCCAACGCCACCACGGCGCGCAGACGAACAAACCATTCTGGATCGCAGGCCAGACTGTGGAGTGCAGGCAAACTATACGAGGTGTTCGTATTGCCCAGAGCGCGGGCGGCGGAGGCGCGCACTTCAGGCAACGGATCTGCCGCCAGCACCAGTAACTCCTCACCGAGTTCGGGCGAGGCCAACTCGCCGAGCACGCGTACCAGTAACTCACGAATCGGTCCGTTGCTGTGCTCGACATATTTGAAGAGCACCTGGGGGTGAGCGCGGCAACAATTTACCAGGGCATTTTTCAAAGAGCGTTCTGGCGCATCGAACTGGCCGGTCACAATGCGGTCGAGAATCGGAATGGCGGCTTCCACGCGTGCTGTGCGTCCTAGGCCACGCACTGCGGCCACACGAGTTTCGTGCAATCGTGAATCCAATCCTTCGGCAAGAGCAGGTATCGCTTCCATCGCGCGGGTGCGGCCCAATGCCAGGAGCGCGGTTCGCTGCTTCCATCCGCGGGATGTTCGCGCCTCGTAGATTCGCATATCGAGCAATCCGCTGACCCGAAGACAATCCAGTAAAGGGGGCAATTTGTCAGCGGGCGACATTTCGATGCTGTCGAGCAGAATCGATTCAACGATGTCGCAATCGAGCGAATCGAAACGCCAATCTTCGGCCGAGACCTTGCCTGAGAGAATCTCGTCCCATTGGGAGCGTAAGGCGACGGTCCGCTCGTTTCTTATGCGAAAGTAGCGGGCGCGGTACCAGCGGCGCAGAACAATGAATCCGACCAACAAAAAGATTCCTAGGAGCGAGACTAGAATTGCCTGTAATACCAGGCCCGCCGGCCCGAGCTTTTCGATTGTGTTAGAAATGGATCCCATAGCTCAGTCCGAAGCTGGTATCGGTTTGGCCCTGGCTGCGGTCCTGGCGGGCCACGTACTCGTTGATGTCTTGGCGGGCGGCAAGCTGATACCGCAACCCACCCCCTATCGCGTGGGCGGAGAAGTGCCCGATCTGGTCAATCTGGGCGAAGTTTTCGCTGCCCACCGCGAAGAACAAGTTGCCGGTGACTCGACGGCACAAAGGAACACCGAGCTTGGTCCAGCCGGATGGCCTCCAGTCGACGGGTGTGCCTGCAAAACCAGTACGAGCGCCAGTCACGTTCAGTGACCAAGTCCACCCGTGGGGAAGATAGACAACCTGACTCGTGTTCAGCGTAAGAACGTGAGCCCCTCGATACCAGAACCAATGTTGCTGGTAGGAGCTGTCCAGTCCGTGGAGCCAGCGATTTTCAATTCGAAATCCGTGGCCATATTCGACGAAAGCTTCGCTGGTGGGCACCACGCTCTGAACGTTGGCGACGGCGCTGCCCACGCTGACCCAGTCCTGCCTGGCTACATGAAGGCTGCTGCTGGCGACAAACTTGACGGCATGTTGGCCAAACCTTTGATAGGTGTTGACGCCGAAGACGGTCGACCATTTTTGGTTCCACCGGGAACTCAGGCTAGCGCCTTGGGTCTGGCCCGCGTTGGCGTAATTGAAGAAATCGACGTCTTCACCGATGTTCAGTTCGTGTTTGGTGTTTTCGCGCAGACTTGTCAGACCGGCTATCCCATCCTTATTTTGCGAATCGAACTGAAGAGTCCGTTGATATTCCGATTGCGCCTCGCGAGTGCGGCCCAACAAAGCCAGCACTCGAGCCCGACGGGAGAGAATCTCAGGGTCCGTCGGGGAGCTCCTTCTCGCCTGGTCCAGTGTCCGCAAGGCTTCGGAATAGTTGTGTTGCCAGAGAAGGGTGTCCGCGAGAGCGGTCAACATCTCCGTGTCATTCGGGAATTTCTCCAGGACAAGTTTGAATTCGTCTTCTGCCTCCGACCAGTGGCCCTTCCAGGACAGCAGTCGTCCACGCCAACCATGAGCTTCAAGGTCTTCGGGTGCATTGGCCAGGCGGTGCTCGACAATGGTAAGAGCAACCTCGATGCGCTGATTCTCAACTTCATCGCGAACTCGCGCCTGCCATTCGTCGATGGTTTGCGCGGTGAGAAGTTGCGCGGAAACGAGGAAGAGTAAGACCGTGATAGCGGTCCTTTGAGTCAGTCCGAATAGTTGATCAATAGATTTGTTTTCAAACACTGTTTCGAAAAGACTCCGACGGATCTCGATCCGTTCGATCCAAAGCCGCAGCGTTGCGTACGGCTTCTAGTCAAACGGCAAACGGTACCACTTCACAAGGAATACAGTTAGTTAGAATGTGGCCTGGCGGGATAATGACCGTCCTCGCCCTCTTTACCTAGTGTGGCCTCATATGGGATGCAGCGTAAGTTACACAAGCCCCCCTACCTTGGGTGCGAGGCAGATGGCGCGTTCGATCTTCAAACCTGTCGAGCAGGTCAGTGCATCTGGATAGTGAGAATCAACGCCTGGTGACCGGCATCAATGTCCGGCAGAATGATGTGTCGGTTATCCGGGGATAGTATTGCACCCTAACTTTCGCTATCGGACGTTAGACGTTGAATGTCAGTCCGGTCACAGAATCGTTGGGGCTTCACTGGAAAGACGACTTGCGCCGGTATGGAGATCGCGCTCACATTAGGCAAGGTTTCCACACTGCAGCCGCCCCAAATAAACTCAACGACCAGAATGTCGGCTGCCTGAGATCCCTTCAACTTCGAATCCTTAGGACACTAATGATTGTCGACGGTAACATAAAGTTAAGTTATGAGGGCTGCGAGGAGATCGTCTTGTTCAGGCCGGCGAAATCATCGCTAGTCCGCTTGTGCAGCCGTCGCACAAGCGCGATCGGAATTCGTAGGTCTCCACAGAATTACGTGTGATCACACTAGTCCGAGTTCCGCAATGAAAGGGTTCCGACTGTCCTGAAAGCCGAAAACCATTCAGGAATAGGACAGTCGCCCCACCCTTCCGATTCGATCAATTTCCGACGGAGCGGTCGCGGCTGACCACTTAGTGACGAAGGCGGAACTGGTGCTCCAAGTGCACGCCCTTAAGTCGTGGCCGTGGAGCGTCCCCAACGCGATTCGACTGACCTTTGGCTGGCCGAAGACACATCCGGGTGTCTACCCCACACTACGTGCTAGCGGGCTGCGTTATCGCCAAGTACGGTAGCAGAGGCAAATGTGAGCGCTATTGAACAGCGCGCATTCATCCCTTTCCGCACAATCTAGAGCAGCGCCATCTTCACGATTAGGATGGTCATCTGGGCAAAGCAGATCACATGTAGTTTCAAGCCGATTGCGCCGATTTCACTGAGACCTTATTCATGTACTCGCGACGCATGATCCTCCGTCACGCGCTACTGTCCCTTTCATTTGTGCTGCTATACCTGCTGCTGAACCAACCGGAAGTTATTCTTCTCTCTCGCCTTGGATTCATTACGTGGTATCCCGCGATCGGCCTGGTAATGGCGCTGCTGTTGGGTGTGAGTCCGTGGTATGTCCTACTGGTCTGCTTCTCCGACGCTCTCGCGGGCAGCGTTATTTACGGACAGCCGGTCACGTCCTTCAGTAACACGTTCGGTGCCGCAGGAAGTACCGTTTGTTATGGGGCGGCGGCTTATCTATTGCGCGGCGGCCCTACGCAAATCGATCTTGGGCTGCGGCGCCGCCGGGATGTGGTCCGCTACGTTATCCTCAGTTTGACCGCGGCGGCAGGGGCGAGTTGTTTTGGCGTCGCATCACTGATCGCCGATCACACCATTGCCCGGACTGAATACAAGTCTTCTGCGCTAGGTTGGTTCTTGAGTGACGCGATCGGGCTGGTGGGCATTGCTCCGTTTCTTCTCGTCCATGTCTTTCCGCATGTTCGGAGTTGGCTAACGCCAGCGCCATTCCAACTCCGCCCTGCCAGAGCACGTTCCAGCCGACCGAACTTCACCTTTGGCGCGATCGCGGAAGCTTTTGCCCAAGCTCTGACGATAATCGCCGCCCTCCTCGTAATGTTCGGATTCAAGGACGGGCGTTACGATTATTTCTATCTGAGTTTTATTCCGATCGTCTGGATTGCGATGCGTCAGGGAATCCGGCGCGTGGTGACAGGTCTACTGGCGTTGAATTTCGGAATCGTCGTCGCGATGCATTTGTTCCCGCCCACCGCAATGGTATTCAACAGAGTCGCCTTGCTCATGATGGTGCTGTCCGCGGTAGGACTGATCGTGGGATCCGAGGTCAGCGAGCGCCACCGCCTGACCATTGATTTGAATCGACAGACCACATATCTGGATTCTCTTATACAGAACAGCCCACTGGGAATCATCGTTCTCGACCGGCAAGGCGCCGTCGAACTGGCGAATCTCGCTTTCGCGAAGCTGTTTCAGTACGACCGGCACGAGCTTGTCTCGCTTGACATCAGCCGGATGGGGATACCCGGCGATGAGGCTTCCGATGCCACGCAACTGATTCGTCAGATCTTTGCTGGAGAAGCCTTACATAAAACCGTCCGCCAGCGAAGAAGTGACGGAAAGATTCTTGACCTGGCACTCCATGGAGTTCCGCTGTTGGTAGGCGGTGCGGTAGGCGGCGCCTACTTAATCTATGAGGATATTTCGGAACGGATAAGGGCAAGCGACGCGCAGCGGCGACACACGGAGTCGTTGGACCGACTGGTGAAGGAGCTGGAGCTCCGCACAAAGCAGGCGACGTTGTTGAATGAAATGGGATCTCTGCTGGCGTGCAGTGGGACGGTCAAGGAGGCTAGCGCCGTAGTTGCCAATTCGGTGCAGAAGCTTTTCCCAGAGGCTCCTTCGGGGGCGCTCTATTTATTCAGGTCGTCGCGAGACCTCATCGAGGCAGCAGATCGATGGGGGAATAGAGACGCGTTGGCCCCCACATTTCCTCCTGAGGCTTGCTGGTCTCTCCGCCACGGCCATCCTCACTGGAGTGGGTCTCTTGGAAGTGAGATCGCCTGTCAACATTTGGCCGCGACCACAACGAGGGAGTCTTTATGCGTGCCAATGGTGGCGCAGGGGAACACGATTGGCGTCTTGCACTTGGAATTCGAGAGCGCAACGAGGCTCGGAAACGAGTTTGGCGATGAAAGTCTCCGGGATGGGCATCAGCGACTGGCCGTCAGCGCAGCCTCGCAGATCGCTCTTTCGTTGGCTAGCCTGCAGTCGCGCGAAACTCTTCGTGAACAGTCGATTCGTGATCCGCTGACTCGCCTGTTCAACCGACGATTCCTGGAGGAATCGCTCGAAAGAGAGATGAAATTGGCGGGCCGCAAGAAGCAACCCGTCGCTGTTCTATTCCTCGACCTCGACCACTTCAAGAGATTCAATGACACCTTCGGCCATGATGCGGGAGACTTAGTGCTTCAATCCCTTGCCGATCTGTTTCGCAATTTCTTTCGCACCACCGACATATGCTGCCGCTATGGTGGTGAGGAATTCGCCATTATCCTGCCCGAGTCTACTTCGCACGATGCAGCTCTCCGAGCAGACGCGTTGCGCTCGGAAGTAAAGAGCCTGCGACTGCAGTATAAGAAGGAGTCTCTGGGGCAGCTCACACTTTCGGTGGGTGTAGCCGGGTTTCCGGAACACGGGTCAACGTCTGACGAGTTGCTCAAACTCGCGGACCAATGTCTCTATGAATCCAAAGCACGCGGCCGGGACGTAGTGACGCAACCCTTTACGCAACCATCTGTAACCGGATTGTAGAGTCTTGTAAGTTGCGGCGCCGGACCAGAGGCCGATCGCAGATAATGCCGGGAGCTAGTAATGAACTAAATGCTAGCTGCTGTTCCAGACGCTATTTCTGCTAGTTATGCATAGGAGGCAAGATAGATACTTAGATAGGAGATGACTGTATGTCCAGACTGTGCAATTCTGAACAGAACTCATGTAAGGGACGATTGTAATCTGTAGCGAATCGTAGAACAGGCGCAGGAACTGATACAACCTTCCGGGTCGTTCGTCTGTTCGTCTCCGTGACGCAGCCTAAAGCACCGCTGCGCCACTGTTCAGTTGAGGTGTTATGAATGATTAGCAGAATTCGCTTCGCCGATCCATCGCCTGATCCAACAGTACGGGCTGAACAACCGAAGCCGTCTGAGCCTCTCGCCACAAAACCGAAGGCCACGTTCCGGTGGCCACCAGATTGTCTATGGCCGTTCGTCGATCACAAAGTGGACCCCGATTCTTAGACTTAATGGCTTGAAGTCGATGTCAGCGTCAATTCTCGGACAGGCGGCATGCTGGAGGGCCGTTCGTGGACATTAGCGAATCCGGGATCGCTGTCATGCTGACTGAGCTTCCATTGGGCGAACTCGTGGAGTTAGGCTTCATGCTTGCAGACGGTTCCGCGACGATGCGTGCAATGATTCCTCAAAGGAATGCGTTTCGCTATGGCTTCGAGTTCGTTGACTCCGACGCCGGACGCGAACGCATTCGTCGCATCTGAGAGATCTCGCGATGGACCAGTTCCTGATTCGGCCTGCGATCAGCGCAGACCGGCTTATCCCATCCGGTGAATCGACGGCTCGTACCGATTTGAAATCCTATGCGTCGTGGTTGTCCGCATTGTCAGATGGGCAGGTGTCTGCCTTGCGGAATTGTCTGGCAACGAATTCCGGGAGCGTCTGTTCCAGCTTTTCGGACAGCCATGTCTGCAATTGGGACTTATCTTCCTCCGAGACCGTTACAAACCGAACGCCAAATTGCCCCGTCTTTGACCAGCAGATCGTTGATTTAGCCAAAAACTGCGCTGCGTGATCTGGCAGAGTGAACTGAATCTGGACGCTTTCTCCTGGAAGCAGCGGAACCTGAGTGCCCAAAGCCATTCCCCCTCCGCTGATATTTACGCTGCTACAGCGTACTTTCTCTTTGTTTTCTCTCTGGATAGTGACAGGAATAGAGACTGGGTAACGGAAATAGCGTCTCCGTTCTCTCAGGATGAGCCCATATGCCGGCTTAAGGGTTTTGTTGATCGATTGAGGCGTAAGAGGTCTTTCGAAGACAAACTGCGATTTCTTGCGGAAGGATGCCGTAGCTCCCGCATTTCTGTCGCTGATGCCGAACGTCACCGCTGTCTGGTTCGACGAGGAAAGACGCACCTCGTCCAGAATCTGTCCTGATTGTCCTCCGAGTTGGAGATCAACAATGACGGCATCGAACTTTCGGCTCTTCAGGAGGAGGCCCGCGCTTGCTGCGTCCTGGCATGTATCCGGTGAAATGGAGAAATCTTGCAGGGCGAGGCTGACCTGCTGAATGGTAGCTGGATCGGAGGACACCAAGAGTGCATAGCCTATCGACATAAGCGAAATACCCACCTCGCAAAGTTTGTTGTCACGGTTGTCTCCTACTGGCTTGCGCAGTTCGGAACAGTTGCCCCGCAGTTTGTCTGTGACTTTGTCGACCGCCAAGGGCTTGCTGAAGTAGTACCCTTGAATCGCGTCACAATGATGTGCCTGCAGGAACGACATTTGCTCTTCAGTTTCGACCCCTTCGGCAATCACTTTGAGCCGTAGGCTTTTTGCCATGCTGATGACTGCGGCAGTGATTGCCGCGTCATCGGGATTAACAGCGATATCGCGAATGAATGAGCGGTCAATCTTGAGCTTGCTGACCCGAAACTGCCTCAAGTAGGCGAAACTGGAATAGCCAGTTCCGAAGTCGTCAATCGCGAGCGTCACGCCCATCGCCGTTAACTCCTGAACGACTGATAGCATCACATCTGCATTGGCCAGGAGTAGGCTTTCTGTCAACTCCAGTTCGAGGCATTGCGGGGCAAGGCCAGTCTCATCGAGCGTTCTTCTGATGATTTCGCAGAAGCCTTCCTGACGAAACTGGATCGCGGATACATTCACTGCGACCTTTACTGCAGGTAAACCTTCCGTTTGCCATTGCTGGGCTTGAGCACAAGCTGTCCTTAGCACCCAATCACCAATGGGCACGATCAGACCACTGTTCTCAGCAATTCGTATGAATTTGTCGGGAGGCACAAGACCCAAAGTCTGATGCTGCCACCGAAGGAGCGCCTCCAACCCAGTGATCTTTCCAGTAGCAATATCCATCTGTGGCTGATACATCAAGAACAGTTCCTTGTTCTCCAATGCGGATCGTAAGCTGTTCTCCAGAGTCAATCGCTCCAACGCCTGGGTATTCATCTCTTCGGTAAAAAATCGAAAATTGTTGCGCCCATACTCTTTGGCGGTATACATGGCTGCATCGGCTCGTCTGATCAGCGTTTCGGCGTCCCCACCGTGTTCCGGAAAGATACTGATTCCGATGCAACAGCCAATACTGAGTGAGTGGCCGTGAACAACGAATACAGCGGTCATGGCATCCATGAGGCGCTCGGCGGCAACCGCGACATCGGGCACGTCCTTTACGTCCGTCAGCATAATGAGAAATTCGTCGCCGCCGAGCCGGGCGACAGTGTCCTGTTCACGTCCCCACGTCTTAAGCCGGTCAGCGATTTCTTGCAAAAGGAGGTCGCCGATTGAGTGCCCTAATGAGTCGTTGATGTTCTTGAACCCGTCGAGGTCGAGGAACAGAAGCGCGACTTTGTCCTTTTGCCGACGAGCGCCAGCGAGAGTCCTGGCCAAGCGATCCTCAAGGAGAGTCCGATTGGGAAGTCCGGTCAGAGCGTCGTAGTAGGCTAAGTACTGAATACGCTCTTCCACGATTTTGCGGTCCGTGATGTCGCGAAAGTACCAGATTCGGCCGCGATATTGCCCTTTTGAGTCGATGAGAGGCGCAGAGTATCGGTCGAACACCTTTCCATCATTAAATTTGATCTCATCCCTGCTCTTTTCGTCTCGATGGTCATAGAGATACTTGATCCTCTCAACGAAGGCATAAGGATCTGCGACTCTATCGGTTAGGTGTTTGAGCACGATCTGATCGTTTCGTGTGCTCAGCATTTCATCCGATATCCCGAAGTGGAGCCCAAATTGCCTGTTCGCCAGAACGATGTGGTCGGCCTCATCGACGGCAAGTATGCCATCAATTGTTGTCTCGGTTTGCGCCTCCAGCAGGGCAGTCTTGAACAACAGCGCTTCCTCAGCTAGCTTGCGCTCAGTGATGTCGCGCACTGTAGCCAGCAACATTGGCCGCCCGCTCAGAGTCAACGCCGTCAGGCACACCTCCGCCGTAAAAACACTGGCGTCCTTGCGCTGGTGCAACCACTCGAAACGTTCCTTGCCATTGAGAAACGCTGCGGCAATCTTCCGGTCAGCCGCTGTTCGCGAGGGGCTGCCGTCGAGTTGGTTCGGGGGCGAAATATCGGCCGGGTGCAGCATGGGGGCTTCGGCTGAATATCCGAACATCTCCAGCGCGGCTGAATTGCACTCCAAAAAGCCTTTCTCGTCCATCAACCAGCTCGCATCGGCTGACTCCTCGAACAACACGCGATACTTGTTTTCGCTGTTTTGGCGCATCTCCTCGAAGCGCTTCCGCGCTGTACCGTCTTGCTTGACGGCAACGAAACATCTATCAGCCACATTACTAGCGTCTCGCGTCACGGGTGTGATCGTCATCTCCTCGGTATCGGTATCGGTTGGTCTGTCTTTCCGCTAATTACAAACTCGCCTTTTTCCGGGTCTTGTCTGCTGAAATCGTGGACGGAGATCGGTATGCGGCTACGGCGGGACTTGCATCTTGAGGGCCAATCTTACAACTCAGACGTCGTATTGACTTGACGTGCTCTGCTGGAGTCGAAGGGTCTCGGGGAGCAACCCCATTTTCGCTAGCTTGGACATGATTCCAGTTTATGGACGGTCGAGAACCGAGCCATTAAGCGCCGTCTTCAGCTTGACGATCGATTCCAGACGACCGGCAACGTGGATGGTATTGCGAACCGTTTTCGTAGCGAGTGTGTGGGGAGTGCAGAGCCTGGCGCCTTCGCACAATAGCGAGACCGAAACTATTTCCACTTGCCTTTCGTAACTGTCGTCTTCCCGGCAATGGGTTCACACTTAGCTACTATGCGTGCATCACATGAGGTTGGCCTTGAGTAACGAACCATATAACTACTCCCGCACGACACCGACAGTGCAGATCGAAGCACGCGAGTGGTGGCTATGGGGATTCGCCGTCACTGTAACGTTAGTATTGACGGTGGGTATTGTGGCTCTGACTTTTCCAGGAAATCATCTTCTGCGGAATTCCGAGTTGCTTGATCTTCGAGAATGGGTTCGCGGGCTGGCATGCCTGGTTCTCCTATTTGACGTCTACACGGGCTACCAGCATCTTCGACTGCAGCGAATCCGTCGAGAGTTGACCCAGCACAACCAGCTCTTTGAAGTCATCACCGAGAACGCGGCCGACATGATTGCGGTCATCGATTGCGATGGGAACCGGCTCTATAACAGCCCTTCGTACCAGACAGTTCTTGGTTATACGACGGAGGAATTGAAGCTAACCTCATCAGTGGAGCAAATCCATTCGGAGGATCAGCAGCGGGTAATAGAAGCGGCGGATAAAGCAATAACTACCGGGCGAGGCGAGAGACTTGAATACCGCATGCGGCACAAGGATGGAACGTGGCGCATTCTGGAATCTGTCGCCACCCCGATCCCAAATGAAAAGGGCCAGACTGAGAGACTGGTCATCATCAATCGCGACATTACAGAGCGCAAGCGGGCGGAAGAGACGCTTGCGCACATTGCCCTGCACGACGCCCTGACCAACTTACCGAACCGCACTCTATTTCTCGATCGAGTGAGCCACGTGCTGGGGGTTTCTCGGAGGCACACGAGCTATAAGTTCGCGGTGTTATTTATTGATCTTGACGAATTCAAAGTCTTCAATGACAGTTTGGGCCACTCGGTAGGAGATGACCTTCTGATACAAATTGCCCGTCGATTGAGTGTTTCGATTCGAGACATTGACACGATTTCACGCTCGCTCTTGATAGGAGATACAAACACGTGTCGGAGTGAGGGGAGTCTAGCGAGAATTGGCGGCGATGAATTCACCATACTGCTAGAGGACATCAAAGATTGCGGGGATGCCATTCGGGTCGCGGAACGTATTCAGGAGCGATTGGGCATTCCTTTTGTTGTGGGAGAACAAAAGTTGGTGACGACGGCAAGCATCGGGATCGCCTTTTGCGCAAGTTCATACACCAATGCAGAAGAGTTGGTGCGCGACGCGGAAATAGCAATGTACCGCGCCAAGCGGGAAGGGAAGGCACGCTGCCAAGTATTTGATAACGCAATGCACGCCTCGGCCGTCAAGAGATTGCGCCTCGAAACTGACCTCCGCCGAGCACTGGAAATGGGCGAATTCCGCGTTCACTATCAGCCCATTGTGTCGTTACATAATCGAAGGATTTCCGGATTCGAGGCACTGAGCCGGTGGCAACGGCCTGAAGGCCTCGTGTCGCCTGCCGATTTCATCCCGGTCGCTGACGAGACTGGAATCATCGTGGCGATGAATCGCCTATTGCTGAGGGAAGCCTGTGTGCATCTTCGTGCATGGCACGCTCAATTTCCCCGCAATCCGCCGCTGACAATGAGCGTGAACATCACATCAAGAGAGTTTGCTCAGCCCGACTTGGCGTCTCAGATTAAGAGCATTCTGGACGAAGTTGGAATCGATCCCGGCTGCGTCAACGTAGAGATCACTGAAACCATCGCGATGGCAGACCCCCAACAATCGAGCTTGGTTCTCTCACAACTAAAAGCATTGGGACTCCACTTGAGCATCGACGATTTCGGCACTGGGTACTCTTCACTGAGCCGATTGCAAGGATACCCGGTGGACACCTTGAAGATAGATCGTAGCTTCATTTCCAAGATTGACACCGACTGTAAAACAAATGAGATCGTGCGCATCATCATCATGCTCGCTCACAACCTCGGTCTGAAGGTGGTAGCCGAAGGCGCTGAAACAGCAGAGCAGGTCAGGCTGCTTAAGCAGCTACAATGTGAACTTGCACAGGGTTACTTCTTCGCTCGACCCGGAGACCACACCGCTGCTCAGACGCTTTTGATAGGCGACTGTGCAGCGGACGCCTGGCCATCCCTCGCGGCAGCCATGTCATAGATACTTTCGGGCCGACGCTTAATAGCTATGCCCAACAAGGCACCATACAATCTTGTGCAAAGGAAGCTACAAGGCTATTCATGCCGGTACCGGATGTAGATGCAGTTGCGGGCAAAATCCGGGAGAATCCCGCATCCGCCCGACTGCCTATATTGGACACCACAGGCTATGCAATGCAGGGCAACCGTGAAAAGATCCTAAATTCAGGATTTGAGGACACCTCTCGAAGTCGGTCAATGCCAGTGCCCTCGCCGACGAGACTCGAGCGGATCTGAATGCGGGAAAGGTTTCAGCGGTAGCCGTCCCGGAGCTCCGCTGCGAAGCTTTCTGAGTCTTTTGAGATTCCTCTCAACTGTGGAGAACAGGCCTCACAACCCCGCTAATTGGTTGCTCGTAGCTATGCCGGCAAAAGGTTCGGACCGCTCCCTGGAAGCTCTCGGGGTGGCAGGAAGGACCGGAAAACCAAGGCGGCGCAACACCCGAGAATCGAGCGAACTGCGAGCTAGTAGCGTTCGTCGATCACCCAGCGAAGCACATGATCTTCGACGGAGAAGCCCTCCGGCGTGCGCCTCAGAAAGTTGGACGCCAGAGAAAATGCGTGGGCTTCCAGAGGCACGGTGAAATGGGTTCTTGTCCTCATGAACGTTTGTACGAACAACTGGGTGTAGCGTTCGACGCCGAGGATCTGAAACTGAACTGCGTGCACCAGCGCGTGGAACAGGGAGCCTTCGGTGAGCGTTTCGTTGAACACCACAACGTCGAGAAACGTGAGGGAGTCCATGTGGGTGACCTCGGGCAGGTTGTCAAAACCCAGGGCGCGGGCCTCGGCGTAAAAGGGGGGCAGGGGAATGCGCTGGCCGTTGAGTTCGACAGTGTGGATCTGGTCGAGCACTTTGGCAGAAAAATAGGGCCACATACGCGCCCTGTGCGGGTTACTGAGCGGGAGGGCAGCCGGGAGATAGTGTTCGCGCTGCTGGCGCAAGTAGGAAGAGACGCACCCGATGGCCTGAGCGATCTGGTTGCTGGTCGGTGGGAGGCAGGTTGCGGGGTTGGGCGCGGCCTGGGGGATTATCCGATCGTCGGAATCCTGGTACGAATACATCTGAAACACTCCTAAAATCCAAAGCTGGCAAAGTGCAGGGAAGTCACGGTCCTTTATTAGTTATACACCGTTATGTGTACGATGTACACGTATGCAGGCCTGAGCGTGGCAGGAATAATGCAAAATGCTATCAAGAGGCCATCAGAGTTCTTAGCGGACGGGCGGGATTACCCACGCGTTGCATTCCTTCTCGATCGTGGCCGCAACGGCCAACACTTGTTCTTCCTCCCACGGCCGGCCGACGATTTGCACGCCGATCGGCAACCCTTCGTCGGAACGGCTGACTGGAACCACCGCCCCGGGATTCCCCAGCAGATTGAACCATTCGGTGTAACTCCAGGCGTCGAGATAGTTCACCGTCTTGCCTTCAATCGTCCAATTACGCTCGCCGTGGCGAAAGGCTGGAATCGCAGCCGCCGGGCAGAGCAGAATGGGATAGTTTCGCATCTGCGCCAGAAACTTCGCGCGCAAAGTGTCGCGTCCGATCCAGGCTTCCAGCAGGGTCTCACCGGTGAGCGCCAGCTCAGCTGCGGACCACTCAAGGAACTGCCTCAACACCTGACTTAGGTCGTACTCGCGTGCGTAGAACATCGGGCGAATCAGCATGCCACCGGTGGTCACGAAAAATTTCTTCCACAGCACGCGCGCTTCCTCCAGACCTTCGGGACGGAACGGCTCGACTCTGAATCCCGCACCCCGCAGCGCTTCTGCGGCTGTTCTCACAGCCGCGCGAGTCTCCGGAGTCACCGGCGTTCGGCCGTCGTCTTCGAAATACGCAATTCGCAGTTTCCTGACTTCGTCACCGCTCGGCCTGCGCAGCGGCACTGGGGCTGCGCAAGTGTCGCCGTCGTCTGGACCTTGCATGACTTCGAACAAAGCCTTCACATCATCCACGGCGCGAGCCATGGGGCCGATCACTCCAATCAGGGCAAACGGCCCGCCTGACGGGGGAAAGTGGCCAGTCGCCGGAATGCGTCCCGGCGTTGGCTTGAGCCCGCAGATGCCACTGAAGTGTGCTGGCACTCGAATCGAACCACCGCCGTCGCTGCCAACTCCGCCTGCCGACATTCCAGCTGCGATCGCTGCAGCTTCGCCACCGCTGGAGCCGCCCGGCGTGCGTTCCAGATCCCAAGGATTGTTGCTGCGGCCGTACAAAAGATTGTCCGTCTCCCATGCCATCAGCAGTTCCGGTGTGTTGGTCACACCCAGCACGATCCCGCCAGCATTGCGCAGCCGCGCGACGAGTGGGGCGTCCTCCGTTGCAATATGTCCAGCGCGGAGCCGGGTGCCCGATTCGCATCGCAGCCCCGCTACGTCTAGCGAGCTCTTGACGCTGATGGGAACGCCATGTAGCGGTCCGAGAGCTTTTCTACTCATTACCGCGGCTTCGGCGGCACGGGCTTCGAGGCGAACTCGATCGGCGTCCACATGAACGAAAGCGTTTAACAGGGGGTTCAGTCTTTCAATTTTCGCCAGATGGGCATCGGCAAGTTCGACTGGGGAGATCTTCCGCTCGCGGATTTGCTGGGCCATGACAACGGCAGGAAGGAAAGTAAGATCACCCATGCAACAAACAGTCCTTGGAGTCAGAACGCCGAGTCTAACATGCGCGGAAGGCAGCTAGCCAGAGTTCAGAGTCTGCAAGGGCGAGGTCCGACGCTTGATCTCCAAGGCCCAATCTCAGTCACCCCGCGATCCATCATCAACTCTTCTGCCGCACTCATCCGACGGTAGGCTCCTTTCTCCAGCGTGCCCAGTTGCAGCCGACACCCGCACGAAGCCTGAGCACTACGACTCGGTGGCCTGTGGGGCGACAGCATACGTCGTATCTGCCGGTTCTGCCTTCGTCGGACTCACCGCAACGGTTACCGTGAGCGTCGGTGAAGCCTTCTGCCCTCCATGCTTGCTGCGATCGTGGCGGTCTGGGCGGTCAGCAGAGTGGCGCTACCACCATGGCGAATGATGGTCACTGCCGGCTTCGAAGAACCCCACTTCACCGAGGTTCCGTTCCCGAAGGGACAGATACCGTCCGCGCTTTCCGTGTTTGGGGCAGCAGTACTTCTGGGACCTGCGCTTTGGTGTAAATACGTGAGGCGGACCTTCTAGGAGTGCGAGAGCGCACTGCCTTTCTGGATGCTGTACACGATGACGGTAGTTTAAGGCGACGATCTTACATCTCTCCGAGCAAAACTGCCGAGTGATCCGTGCCAGTGTGAATCCGCGACCGCACCATGCGCAGGGCCATTTTGAGATCTCGATCGCCTCGGCTGGCGTGATCGTCTGGATCGCCGCGATGGTCCACCGTCCCTGAACGATCAGATGCACACGAAGAGTCGGTTGAACATGTTTCCTGATAGCGAGCTCACGACATTTTTCGGCAAAGGCATGGGCCAAGGGACCAGCCCTCAGGGACGGGATTGTGCCTGGAACGGCCGCGGCGTCCATCAGGATTACATCCGCGTCATCTGACGTTAGAGCGCAGATCGAGTCCGGACGGTAGCCGCCTCGAGCAACGAGGTAACGAACTGTCGCGGGAAAGCAGCGATCATCAATGCCGAGATCGTGACACTTGTTTGCGAGCAACCGGCCGAGCGGTAGATTCTTCATGAGTTTCGGCTGCGGCCTCGCTTTTCCCCCTGCTACGGTCACCCTCCTCTGTATTGATCGCATCATGTTCGCTCTCTGAATCGGGGGGCTGAGCGGGATAAGACCTCGCAGCCGCGGCTGCAAACGGTTTTCTCGGTTCTGCGAAACAAAGCCACTAAGTTGTTTGTTTTTAAACTGCTCGTTTTAGGTTTGTCAACTGCGCCGGGAGTGGAGATGTTGGTCCCCGCTTCCGTGCCAAATGGCAGAGAAGTTTACCAACTAGGAAAAAAGGGAATTCCAGGGCGCACTCAGTGCACCAGGAACCCAGTAGCGGCCACCACGAGCCCAACGACGCCGAGCACAATTCCCAGGTACCAAAAGATTCTTCGTCCGGAAAGCAGCGTGATCGACGTGATCACCAGTCCCACTTCCAGAAATACCTCGGCCAGGTCAAATCGATCGGCGCGATTCCGCTCGGTGGCGACTTCCGCTTCCATCTCGTGTGCCTTGTCCTCGATTTCCTTTTGTTCGTCCTTATATCGCGTGGCTTCGCCTGAATATTTCTCTCGCAACTTTGCGAGAGCGGCAGCGTCCGTGGTTGCCTCCACTGAAGTCAGGTCAACAAAGAGTTCGTCGGTATGACGCCGGATATTCTTGGCCTGATAGTAGGCCCATTGGTCGGACGACTTCGCCTGCAGCACAACCTCCTCCGTGTGCGCGCGGTGTCCGAGCAGCGTCACGACGGCGACCATCACCGCTAGCACCGCCATGGTCAAAGAAACCGGTGCCAGCGTGGGATCGTGCTTCGCGTGCTCGGCGTGTTCCTGCAGTTCATTCAGTTCTTCCGACATATCTTCACTCTCCCATGACTTTCACAATGACCCGCTTGTCCCTCTGACCGTCAAACTCCGCGTAGAAAATCCGTTGCCATGTGCCCAAATCGAGTTTGCCCGCGGTAATCGGTACGATTACTTCGTGATGAATCAGTAGCGCCTTCAGGTGAGAGTCGCCGTTGTCCTCACCAGTTTCATGATGCCGGTAGCCTTTGCGAAACGGCGCCAGACGCTCCAGCCACTGGTCGATGTCCTCGATCAATCCGCTTTCACTATCGTTCACATACACGCCAGCGGTGATGTGCATGGCCGAAACCAGAACCATGCCTTCCCGCACGCCGCTCTTGCTGACAATTTGTTCGATTTGCGGTGTGATGTGAACGTAGTCCCGGTGCGTCTTTGTATGAAACTTCAAATATTCCGTAAGAGTCTTCATCCCAGGTGTCCGACCGGATTGTGATCCCCAATTAGCGCAGCGCCTCGGCCACTCTTCCGCGGGCGATGAGCGCAGCGATGCGGGCGAAGTCAGCATACATCACCCGATCCTTTTCCATGGTGGGACACACCGACCGGATCGCAGCGTGCGCCGCCTGGCCGCGCTTCGAAGTCTTCAGAGGAGCCAGGAAGTCGAGGGCCTGGGCCACGGCCATGGCCTCGATCGCCAAAACATTGCGCGTGTTGTCGACGACACGCTTCAACTTTGTAGCGGCCGTCATGCCCATGGAAACATAGTCTTCTTTGTTGCCGGACGTAGTGATCGAGTCGACGGACGCCGGATGTGACAATACTTTGTTCTCGCTTACCAGCGCCGCAGCCGTGACCTGGGGCATCATGAAACCGGAATTCAGTCCGGCGCCGGCGGCGAGAAATGGCGGCAAGCCCTCGCTGAGCGCGGGGTTTACGAGTCTTTCGATTCGACGCTCGCTGATGCCGGCCAATGCGCTCAAGGCGATGGCCAGAAAATCCAGAGCAAACGCCAGCGGTTCGCCGTGAAAATTCCCGCCAGAGATGACGTCGCCCGCGGCGTTCTTCACGTCAGTGAGGAACACCAGCGGATTGTCGACAGCCGAATTCGCTTCGGTCTCAAAGACACCGCGACAATGCGCGAGAGTGTCGCGCACGGCACCGTGAACTTGAGGAATGCAGCGCAGGGAATAGGCATCCTGTACGCGGCCGCAGTCGCGGTGCGACTCGCGGATCTGGCTGCCTTCCAGCATGCGCCGCAGGTTGGCCGCGGTCTTCATCTGTCCAGCGTGCGGTCGCGCTTTATGAATGCGTTCGTCGAACGCCGCATCAGTCCCCTTCAGCGCATCGCAACAGAGTCCGCCCAGCACGTCAGCGGTGTCTACCAGCGTTTCCGCCGCCAACAGCGCTAGAGTTCCGACGGCGAGCATGGCCTGCGTGCCGTTGATCAGCGAGATGGTTTCCTTTGCCTCAAGCACCAGCGGCCTGATCTGTCCACGTTTCAACGCTTCTGCGCTGGGAACGCGCACAGCCCGTTCGTCGACGCATTCGCCTTCGCCAATCAGAGCTAGAGCCAGATGCGCCAGTGGAGCGAGATCACCACTCGCACCCACACTGCCTTGCGACGGAACAACGGGAGTGACGCCGCGGTTGAGCATCTCGCAGAGCGTGTCGATGACGGTGGCCCGCACGCCGGAATGACCCTTGGCCAGTGAATTCGCGCGCAGCAACATCATGGCCCGAGTTTCGGTAACGGCCAGCGGTTCGCCGACTCCGACCGCATGTGAACGTACCAGGTTGACCTGCAACTCGCGGATCTGGTCGCCGGCGATGCGCACATCGCTCAATTTGCCCACACCGGTGGTGATGGCGTACGCGAGCTTGTTGCTGGCGACGATCTCGTCGACGACCGCACGGGCCTGATTGACCGCGTGCCGCGCGTCCGGCGAGAGCAGGGCAGCGCGGCGCGCTTCAATACTCGCGACTTCGCCCACCGCTTCGAGCGTGAGATCGTTTCCGTTGATGTGCAGTGCGTTCAAAGAATCCTCTCCAGTGCTGTCGGATCTGAGACCCTTGCAACGTCCTACTTTGCCATGGCTGCGCGGAACGCTGTTAAATACTTCTCCGGCAACGCCGCCACTTTCATTTTTGAATCGGTGACGATATGCGTGGTCTCGCCCTCAGCCACCAGCGCTCGGCTGTCGGCGCGCACCAGTTCGTAGCTGAAGACCACGATGGACTCACGCACCGTCTTCAGGCGAGTCCGGATCACAATTTCATCGTCGTAAAATACCGGAGCACGATAGCGGCACGTCACCTCAGCCACGGCGATGAATCGCCCGTCGTCGCGCTCCATGTCGCGGTAGGAGAAGCCCATCTCGCGCATCAGTTCCACGCGGCCCACTTCAAACCAGATGAGATGATTCGAATGGTAGACGACTCCCATCTGGTCAGTCTCGGCATAGCGCACACGCAGCCGAGTCTCATGGAATGCATGACGATTGTTTGAATTCATTTTCCGGTCCACACCGGCTTGCGTTTCTCCAGGAACGAGGAAATTCCTTCGCGAAAATCTGCCGTCGTGCGGATGGCCGCATTCTCGCGCACTGCCGCTTCAATCTGGAGATCGATCTCCGCGCGGGCATGATCGGTAAGCAACTGCTTCGTCGCGCACAACGACGCCGGACTGTTCTCCATTAACAGCGCAGCCAGCTCGCGAGCACGGGACATCAGATTCTCGGCCGGAACGATTTCGTTGACCAAGCCCATGCGGGCGGCTTCTTCTGCCCCGAAAATTCTTCCGGTCAGCAGCAGATCGCGTGCTTGTTTCTCGCTCACTTGCCGCAGCAGGAATGTGGAAACAATCGCGGGCACAAATCCGATGCGGACTTCGGTGTAGCCAAACTTCGCGTCCGGCACCGCAAGGGTGAAGTCGCACAGCAGGGCCAACCCGTTTCCGCCCGCAATGGCAGCCCCATTCACCGCCGCGATCGTAACTTTCGGAAATTCGTACAACGATCGAAACAACTGGGCCATCGTCCGCGAATCCTGCAAGTTCTGCTCCGGCGAACGGCCCAGCAGCGACTTCAGGTTGTCCAGATCCATCCCAGAGGAAAATGCCTTGCCCGCGCCGGTAAGGATCAGCACAATCGTTCGCGACTTACCCACTTCATCGAGCGCGCGCAGCAGGTCGTCAATCAATTCAAAGCTGATCGCGTTTCGCTTCTCTGGACGGTTGAGGGTGATGGTGGCCACGGCGCCGTCGTACACGAGTTGTATCGTTTTGTAATCCATGTCTCTAAATCGCCGCGGTGTTTGCCGATGTCTACCTGTGAAAGATCAGTCGCATATCCGTGATAATCCGTGAAAATCCGTGGCGAACTAATCCGCCGCGAGCGAATCGGAAAACTTCGCCCCGATTCCAGCCGTCGCTTTCAACAGGGAATCCAACGGTTTCAGCGCTGGCAATTGCGCTCCCCGCTGAGTGAGTGTCTCGATTACTTTCTCAGTCGGGATGTTACCAACCAACGCGTCCTGCGCA
>Ga0210395_10000199_pt1 | contig 47150 bp, 42 predicted proteins | sample IncBWH4OmetaG_FD_150861 | JGI IMG/M metagenome (GOLD analysis project Ga0210395, IMG submission 150861) | Forest soil microbial communities from Barre Woods Harvard Forest LTER site, Petersham, Massachusetts, United States - Inc-BW-H-4-O ...
TATCGGGGCTATGGCCTGCCGCTGTCCGAGCTGATCTCGGAAGGCAATGTCGGGATGATGCAGGCGGTCAAGCGGTTTGACGCCGATCGCGGCTTTCGGCTGGCGACCTATGCGATGTGGTGGATCAGGGCCGCGATCCAGGAATACATCCTGCACTCATGGTCGCTCGTCAAAATGGGCACCACCGCCGCGCAGAAAAAGCTGTTCTTCAATCTGCGCAAATTGAAGGGTCAATTGCAGGCGATGGAGGAGGGCGATCTGTCGCCCGAAAACCTGAAAAAGATCGCCACCGAGCTCGACGTGCCGGAAGCCGACGTGATCAGCATGAACCGCCGGCTGGCGAGCCCCGACCATTCGCTGAACGCGCCGTTGCGCAGCGACAGTGAAGGCGAGTGGCAGGATTGGCTCGTCGACGAAAGCGAAAGCCAGGAAACCCGCCTCGCCGACCGGCAGGAGTTGGGCCTGCGCCGCGATCTCTTGGAAAAGGCGATGACTCATCTCAACGACCGCGAGCGCCATATCCTCGCCGAGCGGCGGCTGCGCGACAACCCGACGACGCTCGAGGATTTATCGCAGCAATACGGCATCTCACGCGAGCGCGTGCGCCAGATCGAGGTCCGCGCCTTTGAAAAATTGCAAAAAGCGATCAAGGCCGCGGCCGTCGAGCGCCGCCTCGTCACCCACTGAGTTGGACGGTACTCGAAAAAGCGTGCACCACCGGATCATTTTTCGTCGCCCCCGCGCCAGCGGAGGCCCAGGGCGGCCAAGTTCGAGGCCGCCCTGCTACTCACATTAAAGAGCGCTTAATCCCCCTGCTTCTCGGGCGTGATGATCGGCGAGCACCTGAGCGATGACCGTCGAGACGCGCCGGCCGGTCGGGATGTGCAGGAATTCATTCGGCCCGTGCGCGTTGGAATGCGGCCCCAGCACCCCGGTCACGACAAACTGCGCCCGCGGGAATTTCTCGCCCAGCATCGCCATAAACGGGATGCTACCGCCCTCGCCCATATAGGCGGGGGGTGCCCCGAACGCGGCCTCAGACGCGCGCCCCAAGGATTGTTCGAGCCACGGCGCCAAGGCCGGCGCGTTCCACCCGGTCGCACCCGGCCCCAAATCCAATTCGACCCGCGCGCCGTACGGCGGGTCTTTTTCCAGCAATCCGCGAAGTAGCGCGCCGGCGCGTTCGGCGTCCAATGTGGGCGGCAGCCGCAGGCTCAATTTCGCTTCGGTAAACGGCAGCAGTACATTACCGGCGTCGCCGGGCATCGGCAGGCCGGCGATCCCGGTCACCGCCAGTTGCGGCCGCCAGCTGCGGTTCAGCACCATTTCGGCGAGATCGTCGCCCATCGGTATGACACCCGGCGCGAACGGGTATTCGGTGTAGACCGTGTCGCCCAATGCCGTCGCGGCCCGGCGCGCCTGCGCCACCCGCTCGGCCGGGACCTGGGCGTAGAGCTCGGGCGGGCGGATCGCCCCGGTGGTCTCGTCTTCGAGCCGCGACAATAATTGCCGTATAATGCGAAAGCTCGACGGCACGACCCCCGAGGCGTGACCCGAATGCACGCCTTCTTCGAGCACGCGGATTTTGAGCGTGCCCGAGACCATCCCACGCAACGACGTCGTCAACCACAGCTGATCGTAATTGCCGCAGCCGGAATCAAGACAGACGACGAGCGACGGACTGCCGATCCGCGCCGCCAGGTGATCGACATAATAGGGCAGGTCGTAGCTGCCCGATTCCTCGCAAGCCTCGATAAGGATCAACGAGCGCGCATGTGGCACATCCTGCTCGCGCAGCGCCAATAGCGCGGACAGCGCCGCGAACATCGCATAGCCGTCATCCGCCCCGCCGCGGCCGTAAAGCTTGTCGCCGTCGATCCGCGGCTGCCACGGGCCAAACCCGTCGGCCCAGCCGGTCATCTCCGGCTGCTTGTCGAGATGGCCGTAAAGCAGCACGGTATCGGGGCCGGCGCCTGGCACCTCGATCACGATGACGGGCGTGCGGCCGGGCAGCCGGATGGTGTCGAGCACGGCGCCGGGCAATGCCGGCAATTTGGCGCGCGCCCAGCGCTCGAACATCGCGACCGCTTCGTCCATATAGCCGTGCGCCGCCCAATCGGGGTCGAAGGCCGGCGATTTGTTCGGGATTTTGATGTATTCGGCCAGGGTCGGGACGATCTCGTCGCCCCAGCACTGCTCGACGTAGTTTCGCGCCTTGGCGACGTCGATCATTTCGCGTTCTCCATCAATAGAGTCCGCCGCTGCCCGGCCCCGGCCGTGGATTTTCCGGAGGCTCGGTCCGCGGCGGGGGCGCAGGCAACGGCGCTCGCGCTACAGCGCCGTCATCGGATTTGACCGCGGCTGCCATCATCGCGTCGGTGGATGCTGGGTGCGGCGGATCGCGGACAAAATCGAACACGATATTGGCGACGACGCTGACGATAACGGCATAGGTGAACGCGATCGCCTTGCCAAAGGCAAGCCCGAGGACGCGGCTCCCCGCACCGGCGACCGCGCCGGTCACCGTCTGCACCCATGTTGCTGGCTTCGGCATCGTTCCCCGCCTCGGGCCGGCGCCCGCCCCTTGTCTCGCTGGAATCTATAGGGTTCCAATCGCGTCGAGACAAAGGCGTTGAGCGCGCCTTTTGGAGAGCCTGTGCGCCGGTTGACGCGCTCGCGTTCGAGGCGATACGCTCCCGGCAGGAAATCAGGTCCGCCGCGCGCGGAAGGAGGAACGGGATGGCAAAAATCGTCCTAGGGATCGCGACATCGCACACCCCAATGCTGAATACCCCGGCCAAGGACTGGCCGAGCTTTATCGACCGCGACGGGGTCCGCGATTTTCTCGACAAGGACGGCAACCCCGCGAGCTACGAGGAATTGCTGACCCGCGCCGACCCGAGAGCGGCGCCGGAATTGTCGCCGGAGCGCTTTGCCGCGCGTCATGACGAGGCCCAAGCGGCGATCGAGCGGCTGAAAGAGAGCGTGCGCCGCGCCGAACTCGATGCCCTGATCATTGTCGGCGACGACCAGAAGGAGTTGTTTTACGAGGATCACCTCCCCTCGATCCTCGTCTATTACGGCGACACGATCCGCAATGTGCCGCTCTCGCCCAATTTCAGGGGTCCGGAATGGTCGCGGCTTGCGACCGCGCGCTATTACGAAGAGAAGGAGCCGCGCGACTACCCGGTCGCGGCCCCCTTGGCATTGCATCTGATCAGCGAGTTGATCGACCGCGAGTTCGACATCGCCTCGTCGAACGGGCTAGCACCCGGGCACGGCGAAGGCCACGCTCACGCCTTCGTCCGCAAGCGGCTGATGGAAGACCCCGATCTGCCGGTCGTGCCGGTGTTTCTCAACACCTATTACCCGCCGAACCAGCCCACACCACGGCGCTGCTACAAACTCGGGCAGGCGATCCGCGAGGCGGTCGAGAGCTGGCCCGGCGATGCCCGTATCGGCATTGTCGGCTCGGGCGGGCTCAGCCATTTTGTCGTCGACGAGGAGCTCGACCGCGGCATCATCGACGCGCTCGCGCGCAAGGACGGCACGGCGCTGCAGTCGTTGCCGCGCAAAAAGCTCAATTCCGGCAGCTCCGAGATCCGCATGTGGATCGCGGTCGGCGGTGCCGTCGAGCATCTCGACATGGCGTGGTCGCATTACGTCCCCGGCTACCGCACCCCGGCGGGGTCCGGCACCGGCCTCGGCTTCGCTGTCTTTTCATAGCGACGCAATGTCAATCTGGATCCGAACCTACTTATAGCCCGGCTGCCCCTCCCATTCCCTCCGCCACACGCGGGGAGGGCGAGCTTGGGAGGACAGATCAATGAGGTCAGCGATGAGCAAGCAGAAGGACAGCGAGGATCTGGTCCGCATCGGCCCCGGCACGGTCATGGGCGACATGATGCGGCAATACTGGCTGCCGGCGGCGATGTCCTCGGAACTGGCGCGCGACGGCGCCCCGATGCGGCTCTTGCTGTTGGGCGAGCGGCTGATCGCGTTTCGCGACAGCTCGGGCCGGGTCGGGGTCATGGATCACCGTTGCCCGCATCGCTGCGCCTCCTTGTTTCTCGGCCGCAACGAGGAGGACGGCATTCGCTGCGTCTATCACGGCTGGAAATACGATGTGGCGGGCAATTGCGTCGATATGCCCAACACGCCTGCTCATCAGGACCACAAGGATAAGGTCAGGGCCAAGGCCTACAAGGTCGCCGAACGCAACGGCCTCGTCTGGGTCTATATGGGCGAGCGCGCCAAGGCCCCGCCCCTGCCGGGGATCGAGGCGTCGCTGTTGCCGGAAAGCGACCTGCAGATCACCTTCGCCCAGCGCGAATGCAACTGGCTGCAGGCGCTGGAAGGCGACATCGACACCTCGCATTTCGGCTTTTTGCATGCGGGCTCGGTCGATCCGGCCGATTTGGCGCCGGACAACCTGATCCGCTGGACGGTCGCCAACCGCGCCCCCGAATACCACGTGACCGACACCGAATGGGGCACGATGTACGCCGCCTACCGCCCGGCCGAGAAGGGGCAGACGTATTGGCGCTTTGCCAATTTCCTGTTTCCGTTCTGGACGCAGACGCCGCAGGGCGCCTTCGACCGGGTCAACAGCCGCGCCTGGGTCCCGATGGACGACGGCCACACGATGTTCGTCAGTCTGACCTGGAAGAACTTGCCGGCCTCGCGCGCCGCACTCAGCAACAGCCGCGTGCTCCCCGGCTCGAAATTGACGATGGATTTTCAGCCAAACACAACCGACTGGTACGGCCGCTGGCGGCTCGCCGGCGTCGAGGGCAATGATTGGCTGATCGACCGCGAGGCGCAGAAGCACGGCGGGATTTTCACCGGCATCGTCGGCATCCAGGCTCAGGATCAGGCGATTACCGAAAGCATGGGTCCGATCACCGACCACAGCTTCGAGAATCTGGGTCCAAGCGACATCATGATCGCCCGCACCCGCCGCCGCCTCTTACGCGCCGCCCGTGCGTTGAAGAAGGACGGGGCAGTGCCGCCCGGCGTCGACGCCCCCGATGTGTATGTCAATGTGAGGAGCGGCGACTTTCTCGCCGACGCCAAGCTCGCCTGGCGCGACGCCTACGAGACGCAGCAGCGCACCGCCCTCCGGCCGTTGGCAAAGGCGGCGGAGTAGCACTTTGCTCCGGAGGAGGCGTCAGCCTCCTCACGCTGGGTTGGTACAGGTGTAATGGTTACATCCCCTTTTGGCGACTCGCGCGGCCTTCACTTATTATCCATAAACGGAATCATTTGGGATGCTACGCAGGCGAAGGATGTTGAGAGCCTGATAAGATGGACCCTGCGGCTATCGTACTGGTATGGACCCGCGTAGCCTTATTTGTTGTAACCGCTATCATAACCATAGGCGGCCTTTTAGGCTGGTGGTTGTTAGGCGGGGGCAGCGCAAGACAGCACGACTACTATCTTAGAAATCTCCTTCGTGCACTTGTAGTCGAGATTGTGGCAGTTGTAGTAGGATTTTTTGGGTTATACATTAGGAATCAGCTATATCAGACACAATCCGCTACGCGAACATCGATCATTCAAGCACAAATAACGTTGCAAGAAAACCTGCAAGACCGTGTCACCAAGCTAGAGAGCTCAATTCATAAACTTAGCAGGCAAGTGAACTCTATACAGCCATCATCCGCCGCTTCGCCAAATATTTCAAATTCCGCCCGTTGGCAGCTAGTCCGCGTGGGATCTGATTGCGGTGCACACGATGTAGGGAGTACTGACGGTGCAATACCGAACTCAGCGCAGTGTCAAATGGCAATATATCGGCAGTTTGCTGGGATGGCGGATTATTTGTGAACCTATGCCGCAGCGGCGCTTGGTGCGCCTATAAGAGTCTTCCACCCGATCAATGCCAAGGTGGCGGGAGCCCTGGTAAATTGTATCGCTGCATTCCGGGGTGAGTTTGTATCACGATCAAGCTCTTTTATTTCTATCTCTTTGTCACAAACCCGTTCTCGACATCGGCGGCGATCGCCTCGGCGTCGCGGTCGGCGGGGTTGCCCCAGCCGCCGCCGCCACCGGATTCGAGGATCAGCAGGTCGCCGGGGCGGATCGTGATGCCGGTTTCCTTGGTTTTGATCGGCCGCGGTGGGGCGCCGCCGGAATAGAGCGTGTAGCGGTGCGGCTGCCCGTCGCCGCCGCCGAGGATGCCGCAAGCGCCATGGCGCACGCCGTCACCGGCGGTGTTGGCGATTGCGGGCTCGGCGGTTTCGACGACCATCTCGACGACCCCGCCGGGGCCGCCGCGGTATTGACCCGGACCGCCCGAACCGGGGCGGAATTCATGACGGCGGAAGAACAATGGAAACCGCACCTCGGTCACTTCGAGGCTGCCGAACTTGATGCCGCCCGCCGCCTGCCATTCGCCGGCCCCCGGCCAGCCGTCGCCCGCCGGTGACGCGCCGCCGCCGGGCCGCGCCTGAAAGAAATGCCAGATGAACGGCTTGCCGCCCGGCACATTGCCACCCGGTGCATTGCTTCCCAGAGCGGCGCCGCGCGGGTCCTTGCCCTGGATCGCGATGCGGAAGCGGCGGCCCCAGCCGGCCATCGCCCGGTCAGGGCAGGCCGGCGCCAAAGCCTTGACGATCGCCTCCAATATTTCCTGCCCGCAATGGTTGGTCGCCAGGGTCACCGGCATGCCTGGACTGGCCCACACCACCGTCCCCGGCTTGGCGACGACCGTGATCGGGCGAAACGTGCCGTCGTTTTTTGGCGTGTCCGGGTCGATCAGATAGGACAAGGCCACGACCACCGCCGAGCGCATGTTGGGGTAGGAGGAATTGACAAAGCTCGCGACCTCGGCGTGTGAGTCCGACAGGTCGATCAAAAGGTCGCTGCCGCGCTTGTCAACCGTCGCCCGGATATGGATGTCGTCGTGACCGCGGCCATCGTCGTCGAGCAAGGCCTCGCCATGATAGACGCCGTCCCGCCACCCGGCGATGACCGCCCGCGTCTGGCGCTCCGCACCATCGAGCACCGCCTCGATCGCGTCGTCGGCGACCGCCCAGCCGAACTCGCCCGCCAGTGCCAACAACCGCCGCTCGCCGAGATGGGACGAGCCGATCATCGCCGCGAGGTCGCCGCGAAAGTCGCGCGGATGACGGACGTTGGTCGCGATCATCTCGAGCAGGTCGCGGCGCACCTCGCCGCGGTCGTAAAGCCGCAGCGGCGTGATGCGGATGCCTTCCTGCCAGATGTCGGTCGCGGCCGCGTTGTAGGCGCCGTGCGTCGCCCCGCCGATGTCGCTCTGGTGAGCGCGGTTGATCGACCAGAAACGCGGCCGGTCGCCGGCGAAAACCGGCACAAAGACGGTCAGGTCGGGCAGGTGGTTGCCGCCGTGATACGGGTCGTTGAGCAGAAAGACGTCGCCTGGATGAATGTCGCCGGCAAAGAACTCGGTCACTGCCTTGGCGGCATAGGGCAATGCCCCGACATGGATCGGCACATGCTCGGCCTGGGCGATCAGCCTTCCGTCGAGGTCGCAGATCGCGGTCGAAAAATCGCGGCTCGAATTCAGGATCTGCGAGTAGGAGGTTCGCAGCATCGCCTCGCCCATCTCCTCGACGATCGCGAGCAGACGATGGCGAATGACCGAAACGACGATCGGGTCGACGGTGTTTCTCAAGCTATCCCCTTTGACGGCCGCTGTGCCCCACCCCTACCACGTCGCGAACATACCGGCGACGGCGGCGGCCATCACGCCGGTCGACAGCCAACCCATCGCCGACAACGGCAGCGGGATCGCGAACGGCCCCATGACCCGCTTCTGCCGCGCCATGATCATGATCACGACCATTAGCGGCACCGCCACGACGCCGTTGATCACGGCCGACCAGAACAATGCCTTGATCGGGTCGAGATGGACGAAATTGACGAAGACGCCGATCAACGTGGCCACGGCGATCGTGCCGTAAAACGCTTTTGCGTCTTTTGGCCGGCGGCGGAGCCCGGTTGGCCAGCCCAGCGCCTCGCCCAGAGCATAAGCAGCCGAACCGGCCAAAACCGGCACCGCGAGCAGGCCGATCCCGATGATGCCGGCGGCGAATACGACAAAGGTGAACTCGCCGGCGATCGGGCGCAATGCCTCGGCGGCCTGGGATGACGTCTGGATATCGGTGATGCCGTGCGCGTTCAGGGTCGCCGCCGTAGTGATGATGACGAACAGGCTGATCAGATTGGAAAACCCCATGCCGAGATAGGTGTCGATGCGGATTCGCCTGATCTGTGAGGGCGCTTCGCCCGGGGCCTCGATCAGCCGGTGTGCCGCGGGATCGATCTCCTCGTCTTCCGCCTCCTCCGAGGATTGCCAGAAAAAGCAATAGGGCGTGATGGTCGTGCCGAGGACCGCGACGATCGCGACGAGATAGTCCTGGTTCCAGGCAAGGTCCGGGACAAAGGTATGATAGACGACCCGCCCCCACGGCACATCGACCGCCAGCGCGGTGGCGACATAGGCAAACAACGACACGGCCGTCCATTTCAAGATGCGGACATAATTTTCGTAACGCGAGAACACTTCGAGCAGCGCGCAGATGACGGCAAACAACACGACGTAAAGCCGTGCCGAGCCATGCAGCAAGAGCTGCAATGCGGCGCCCATGGCGCCAAGATCGGCGCCGAGGTTGATGATGTTGGCTACCAGCAGCAATGCCACGATCACCAGCAACAACGAACGCGGGTAGTGCTCGCGGATATTGCCGGCAATGCCTTCGCCGGTAACCCGGCCGATACGGGCGCTGGTTTCCTGGATGGCTGCCATCAGCGGCCAGGTGAACAGCATCAGCCAGGACATGCCGTAGCCGAATTGGGCGCCGACCTGCGAATAAGTGGCGATGCCGCTTGGATCGTCGTCGGAAGCACCGGTGATCAGCCCGGGTCCGAGAAACGCCAACAAGCCGTACTTTCGCGGCCGGCGCGGCAGCCAATAGTGCGCGATCCGTCCGGCGAGGGTCAGTGCGGCGCGAGCATGCGGGTGCCCCCGACGGCGGGTGAGCGGCGCGGTGGTCAATCGTCGAGCGCCTCGGGAAACTGCAGCCGGAATTCGAGGCGCATGCTCGGCTCCTGGTACCATTGCGGCAATGGCGGAAAGCGGCCGACGGCGCGGATCATCTGCTCGATCCGCTCGTCGATGTCGGGATATCCCGAGCTGAGCCCGACGCTCAGCATCGCCACCGTGCCATCGTCCAGCACCAATACGTTGATGATCGTCTCCCCGCGCCGGCCGCCGACCAGCGACCGCGACAACAAGCCGATGTGTTGCCGGGCAAGATAGGCGAGATAGGCGAGGTATTCGTCGCGGGTGGCGGCGGGGCCGGGATATTTTGACGGTCGCGGACTGAGAAACGCCCGCTGCGACACTGGCCGGACCGGCTGGCGCGCGGCGAGCGAGGGTTTCTGCGGCGGCTTTGGCACCGTTACCGGCTTGGGTTCGGGCGGCTTTGGCAACTCAAGCTGCGGCGGGTCCGGCAGAGGTGGCGGCGGCGGCAGGAACGCCGTCTGCTGCGGCGCTTCGAGCGGCGATTCCATGGTCGTCGCCGGCTCCTTTTTGGGCGTGGGCTCATCGCTCTTGGCCTGGTCCCGCCCTTTGGCCTGGGTCTCCCCCATGTTCTCCGAAGCGATGCGGCCGGGCGGCGGGCGCGTTTCCGGCTTCAGCTTCGGTTTGGGCGCCGGCTTTGGCACCGGCGGCGGCGGTGGCGGCGGTTGAAACACCAGCTGCACCGGGATCGGGGTTACTTCGGCCGGTGGATGCATCGGCCAATCGAGCAGCAGCAGCAACGGCAGCAGGTGCAGGAGCAGCGAACCGATCGGTCCGAGCGGCCGCCGGCGCTCTTGCGAGGCGACGGGCTCTTCCCCATCGGGCGGGGGCGCCGATCCGGGCAGCGGCCGGAGCAGCCGGATTGGCGGTTCGCGGCGCTCGCTCGCCGCATCGCCCGGCGCCGGCGCCGGGCTCGTCGACAGCCGCGGCGGCAGCGACACTCCCGGACGCAGCAGCAGCAGAGGCTCGCTGCGAGCCGCGTCGATCGGGGCGTCGATGCGGAACACCGCCCGCGATCATCCGGCCGCGCCGGCCTCGTTGGCGAGCGCCAGCCAGGCTGCTTCGTCGAGCAAGGTGACGCCGAGCGCGGCCGCTTTGGTCGCCTTCGAGCCTGGATCGGCGCCGGCGACGACGTAATCGGTCTTGGCCGAAACCGCGCTCGTGACATTGGCGCCGAGCGCTTCGGCGCGGGCCTTCGCCTCCGATCGGCTCATATTGTCGAGCGACCCGGTAAAGACGATCGTCTTGCCGGCGAGCGGGGATGCCGCGCGCTGCGCCGGGGCCGCGTAATCGAGCACCATGATCTCGCGCGCGAGGTCGTCGAGCACGCTGCGGTTATGCGGCTCGGCGAAAAAGCCGATGATGTCGGCCGCCATGTCCTCGCCGATGCCGTGAATATCGACGAGCCCCGTGCGCGCCTCGCTTGCGGCTTCCTGCGCCGCCTCCATTGCGCTCCGCCAACGGGCGAGCGAACGGTAGTGGCGGGCGAGCAGCCGCGCCGTCGCCTGCCCGACCTGCGGGATGCCGAGCGCGTTGATAAACCGCTCGAGCGAAATTCGCCGCCGCTCGTCGATCGCGGCGACGAGCTTCTTAGCGCTGACCCCGCCCCAGCCTTCGCGTTTGGCGATGATGTCGGGGTCGAGGCGAAAGATGTCGCCCGGTTGGCGGATCAGCCCGTCTTGCCAAAACGACTGGATGTGCTTGCTGCCGAGCCCCTCGATGTCGAAAGAGTCGCGGGCGACGAAGTGCTTCAGCCGCTCGACCGCCTGCGCCGCGCAGATCAGCCCGCCGGTGCAGCGCCGCGCGACCATCCCCGGCTCGCGCACCGCTAGGCTGCCGCAGATCGGGCAATGATCGGGGAATTGGTAGGGCTGCGCCTCCGGCGGCCGGCGCTCGGTAACGACCCCGACGATCTGCGGGATCACGTCGCCCGCCCGCTGGACGATGACGGTGTCGCCGATACGCACATCCTTGCGCGCGATTTCGTCCTCGTTGTGCAAGGTGGCGCGCTGCACCACGACCCCGCCGACGGTGATCGGTTCGAGTGCGGCGACCGGGGTCAACGCACCCTGGCGGCCGACCGAGATCAGGATGTCGGCGAGCACGGTCTGCGCCTGCTGCGCCGGGAATTTGTGCGCCAATGCCCAGCGCGGCGCGCGGCTGACCATGCCGAGCCGCTCCTGCAACGCCAGCTCGTTGACTTTGTAGACGACACCGTCGATGTCGTAGGGCAATGCCGCCCTGTCGGCGGCGATGTCGCGGTAATAGGCCAGCACCTGGTCGATGCCGCGGCAGAGGCGCGAGCGGTCGTTGACCGTCAGCCCCCACGCGCTGAATTGCGCCAACGCCTCGGCGTGGCTGCGGGCGAACGAGGCGCTCGCCTCGCCCCAGGCATAGGCGAAGAATTTGAGCGGCCGGCGCGCCGTGATCGATGGGTCGAGCTGGCGCAAGGAGCCCGCGGCGGCGTTGCGCGGATTGGCGAAGACCGGTTCCCCGGCGGCGGCGCGCTCCTCGTTCAGCGCAAAAAAGCCGGTGCGCTCCATGTAGACTTCGCCGCGGATCTCGATCAGTTCGGGCCAGCCACCGCCGGCGAGCCTTTCCGGCACGCTCGGCACTGTACGGATGTTCGCGGTTACATCCTCCCCGGTGACGCCGTCGCCGCGCGTCGCCCCCTGCACCAGCCGCCCGTGCTGATAGCGCAAGCCGAGAGACAGCCCGTCGATCTTGGGTTCGGCCATGATCTCGATCGCGTCCTCGGCGACCAGGGCCCGGTCGGCCGGCCGGCTGAAGAAATTGCGGATGCCGGCAAAGAAGTCGCGGACGTCCGCCTCCTCGAAAGCGTTTTCGAGCGACAGCATCGGCCTTGTATGGGTGACCTTGGCAAAGCCGGCGGCCGGGGCCGCGCCGACGCGCTGAGACGGGCTGTCGCCGCGGATCAGTTCGGGGAAACGAGCTTCGAGGGCGGCATTGCGTTGCCGCAGCGCATCGTACTCGGCGTCGGAGACCTCTGGCGCGGCCTCGGCGTAGTAAAGACGATCGTGATGCTGGATTTCCCCGGCGAGCGCCGCCAGCTCGTCGCGCGCCTCGTCCTCGGTCAATGTTTCGACCGGCGGCTGCTCGATCGCCGCCGCGCTCATGCGCGGCCTCCGGCGATAAGACTCGCGGCCGCGGCGCGCGCCTCGGCGGTGACGGTGCGGCCCGACAGCATGCGCGCGATCTCCTCCTGCCGCGTATCCGGGTCCAGCTCCTCGACCGACGTCACGGTCTTGCGTTCGGAAAGACGCTTGGCGACGAGCCAGTGATGCGCTCCCCGCGCCGCCACCTGCGGCGAATGGGTCACGACCAGAACCTGAAGGTTGGTGCCGAGACGCTGCAGCCGGTCGCCGACCGCGGCGGCCACCGCACCGCCAATGCCGCTGTCGACCTCGTCGAAGATCAGCGTCGGCACCGACGAGGTGCCGGCAAGCACCAGCTTCAGCGCCAGCATAAAGCGCGACAACTCGCCGCCCGAGGCGATGCGCGCCAAGGGCCCGAAGGGGGCGCCGGGAATGGTGGCGATCTCGAAATGCACCCGCTCGCTGCCGTGCTCGCCCCAGTCCCCTTCGTCGAGCGGCGTGATCGCGGTGCGAAACCGGGCCTTGTCGAGCCGTAACGGCTTCAGCTCCTCCGCCACCCCGGCGTCGAGACGAGCGGCCGCCGCCGCCCGCGCCCGCGACATCCGCTCGGCCGCGGCGACGTATTCGGCGCGCGCGGCGGCTGTCGCCCGCGTCAACAAAACCGCGGTGTCGGAATTGGTCTCGATCATCGCGAGCCGAGCGGCGATCGCCTCGCGCAACGCGGGCAGGTCGCTCACCGCCACTTGGTGCTTGCGGGCGGCGGCGCGCAGCGCGAATAGCCGCTCCTCGACGGTTTCGAGCTCGCGCGGGTCGAGTTCGAGATTGCGGGCGGCGGCTTCGAGCACAGCGAGCGCCTCGTCGGTCTCGTTGCCGGCGCGTTCGGTCGCGGCCAATGCCTCGTCGAGCAGGCCTTGCGCGCGGTCGCGGGCCCGTTCGAGGCGCCGGGCGGCGCGGGCGAGCGCCGACTGCGCCCCGGCGGCGCCGGTGAGCTCGCCGATCGCCTCGGTCAGGGTTTCGGCGAGCCGCTCGGCGCTCTGCAATAAGGCCCTCCGCGCCGAGAGGCGATCTTCCTCGCCGGGTTGCACCGTCAGCGCGTCGAGTTCGGCGAGGTGGTGGCGCAGCAGATCCTCCTCCTCTCGGCTTGCGGCGGCAAGCCGGGCAGCTTCCTCTTCGCGCCGCAGCACCGCCCGCCAATTCCGCCAGGCCTCGGCCACCGCCGCAGCACCCGCATGTTCGGCGAAGGCGTCGAGGATCATCCGATGATTGGCGGGATCGAGCAGGCCGCGCTGCTCGAATTGGCCCTGGATTTCGACCAGACTGTCGCCGAGTTGGCGCAGCAAACCGACGCTCGCCGGCTCGTCATTGACAAAGGCCCGGCTGCGGCCGTCGCTGCGCACCAGCCGGCGCAGCACGATCGTCTCGCCATCCCCGTCGAGCCCGGCTTCGCGCAGGATCGCGTAGGCCGGATGGTTTTGCCCGACCGCGAATTCCGCGCTGACCGCGGCTTCCCCGGCGCCGTCGCGCACGAACCCCGCTTCGACGCGCTTGCCCAGCGCCAGCCCCAGCGCATCGAGCAAGATCGACTTTCCCGCCCCGGTCTCGCCGGTCAAGACGCACAACCCCGGACGAAACGCCAGATCGAGCCGGTCGATCAGGACAATCTCGCGTATGGTCAGCCCCAGCAGCATTCCCCCGATAATATAGGGGCCCTGAAGGTCAAACCAGGGCCGGAGCCTTCGGGCGGAAATCGGACTAGGCGCGAATCTCCTGGCGCTGGAAGACGATGTAGGCGATTGCGAAGATCACGATCATCGTCGCGACGAGGCCGGTCAGCTGCGGCCAGATCAGCAGAAAGCTCTGCGCCGCGGGCAGCGGGGTGCCGAGCAATGCCCCTTGGATCTGGCTGTAGAAAACCGGGCCGAGGGCGCGGGTCGTCGGTTGCAGCAAGGCTAATGCGATCTCGGCGTAGAGCGTGTTCGGCGATATCCGGTCGAGCGCCTGCGAGGTCTGCAGGTAGGCGAGGTTCGGGCCTAAAACCGTATCCGGTGGGCCCGCGACCAAGGTCGATACCAAGGGTGTCAGCACCGACCAGAACAGTGCAAACAACAGCCACATGCCGAGTGCGGCGAGTGCAGCGGTGGCGGGCGCCCGGAACACCACCGAAAACAGCATCGCCATCGCGAGCCACACCCCGCCATAGGCAAGGGTGGCGACAAAAAAGCCGGCCATGCGCAGCGTTTCCTCGCCGCTTGGCGGCAGGCCGAGCAGCAAGAGGCCGAGCCCGATCACCAGCAGCCACAGCGAGACGAGACCGATCGCCAGCGCCAGCAAGCCGGCGAGGAATTTTCCCAGCAGCAATGCGTCGCGGTAGATCGGCTGCGCCAGCACCCGGCTCATCGTCCTTCGGCTGAACTCGCCGTTGATCGCGTCAAAACCGATCGCGATCGCCACCAGCGGGATCAGAAAGCCGAGCAGCGAGATGAACGATGGCAGCGGGTCCTGCGCCATTGTGAACAGGTGTAAAAACAGAAACGGGCTCTCGCCGATGGTGGCGCGGATCGACAGGATCGCGGCATAGGCCGCACCGATCGCGGTCAGAAAAACCAGCGTCTCCAACAGCCACATGCGGGCGCCCGACAAATAGTCCGCCGCCTCCTTGGCGAGGACGACGCCGACCCCGGTCAGCGGCGAACCTTCACGCCGCATCGCGGGCCTCGTCGAAATAGCGGGTATAGACCTCATTGAGACTGGGCTCGGCAAAGCGTAGGCCGATCAGCGCCGAGGTCGATGCCAGTTCGCGTGCGATCTCGTCGCGCAGGTCGCGCGCGCAAGCGACGCGGTAGAGTTCGGGGCCCAGCGCCTGCACCCGCACAACCTCCGCCATATGCCGCAACCGGTCGGCCATCCCGGGCCCGCGAACTTCGACATCGATGACATGCCCGCCGCCGAGGACCTGCCGGGCGAGCTCGCTGACGCTTCCGGCGAGGGCGATTCGACCGCGATTGAACAGGGCCACCCGGTCGCACACGCTCTGCACCTGGTCGAGATGGTGCGAGGACAGCAGTACGGTGGTGCCGTCGGCCTTGAGCCCGCGGATCATCGCCAGGAACTCGTTGGTCGAATGCGGGTCGAGGGTCGCGGTCGGCTCGTCGAGGATCGCGATCTGGGGCTCCTTCATCAGGATCTCGGCGAGTCCGAGACGCTGGCGCATGCCGCGCGAAAACGCCGCGACCCGCTCGCGGCCGGCATCGGGCAGCCCGACCCTGATCATCGCCCGCTCGAAACGATCGTCGATCTCGAGCCGCGGCAACCCGGCGAGCCGCCCGGTATAAGCGAGATTGTCGCGCGCTGAGAGGCCGTCGTAAAAGCCGACCGTGTCGGGCAGATAGCCGACGCGGCGCTTGACCTCGAGCGGCTCGCGCAGCGGGTCGAACCCGGCGACCTCGGCTCGGCCCTCGGTCGGCTCGGTCAGCCCCAGCAGCATCAGGATCGTCGTCGTCTTGCCGGAGCCGTTGGGGCCGAGGATGCCGACGATCTCGCCGGCGCCGACCTCGAGGTCGATGTGATCGACGGCGACGACCGCGCCGTAGCGCTTGGTCAGCCCGTCGGCGCGAACGACGCTGGCGCGCGCCATCGCGACCTCCTAGCGGCGGCCGTAGCGGGCGACGGCAAAAACGACCACCAGAAGGGCGACGGCGATGACCCCGATGCCGGCCATGCCCCAGAGGGTCGAGGTCAGGACGGTGATGCGAAAATCGGCCGATTGGGACTGGCCGTCCGCGGCGTCGGCGCGGATCGTCGCCTGGTAGTCGCCGGCGATCGCGCGCTCGGAGGGGGTAAAGGTGACCTGGACCGATTGCGATTTACCGGCGCCGAGGATCGCCACGTCCTTGGGATCAAAGCTCGTCTTCCAGCCGTCGGGCGCGTTGGCGCCGAGTTCGATGTCGCGCGCCGCCTCGGTGCCGTCGTTGCGGACGACGACGGTCAACGGGCTCGCCTTGCCGGCGTAAGCTTCGCCGCTGAGCCTGCCGCCTTCGCCCGACAGCGACAGGCGCGGCTGGCCGAAGATCGTGATGCCGAGCGGCAGATCCGCCGATGCCGCGTCGCTCTTGGCGTGCATGACCAGTTTGTAGTCGCCGGCCGGGGTGTCGCGCGGCAACGCCACCGAGGCGTCGATGTCCTTCGATTTGCCGACGCCGATCGGAATGCTGGTGATCTGCTGGCTGCCATAAGCCTCGGTAAACGTGACCTGAAAATTCTTTGGCGCGTCGGCGGTAAAATTGATCGTGGCGTCGCGGCCGCTGTCGTTGGCGACGGTGACGGTGAACTTGAACGCGGTCGTCGCGGTGCCGCGCAATGCCGGAAAGTTGGTCGACAGCTTGAGTTTGGCCGGCAATTCCTGGCCGATGGTCAAAGTGATCGGCAAGCGCAACTCGCCGCTGTCGCCGCGCGCGGCGACGAGAAAGTGATAATCGCCGGGGCCGGCGCCGGTTGGCGGTTCGAGCCGCAGCTGCAGCTTTTCGTTGCCGTCTGGCCCAACCATCGCTGCGGAGACAGGTTGGCCGCCGCCAAGGATCGTCGCCTTCCAGCCGCTCGCCGCTTGCGGCACCGACAGGCTCAGCTGCTGCGGCGGCAGGCGATAGTTGTGAAGCGTCAAATCGATCGTCGCGGTCTCGCCGGCCCGCACGGTCAGGGCCGGGTACTGGGTCGACAGGTAGATGCCGGTGAGTTCGCTGGCACCGGCGGGCTTGGCAGCCTCTCTGGGGTCTGCGCGGCCAGCCGCACCGGCGGCGGCGGAAAAGACGAGACCGATCGCCAGCGCGAAAATCGAGACCGCGAGAAGCCGCCGCTCCATCCCTGACACTCCGCTCCCCATCTTCGCCGAGCCTCCGGGAACCTCGGCAATCGACGCCGGCGCCGGCGCGCTGACATAAATCAGGCGCCGGCGGGGGCGAAATGAACAATTTTTAACATTGCGGGTGGGCTGCAGGCGGCGAGCCGCAGCCGATCGGCTCAGAACAGGCTGCCGATGGTTCGCCCAAGCCAGCTCTGTGTCTGGGCGTCCGGCTCTTGACTGCCCTTGAGCAGGGCAAAAGCGTCGCCGTACCATTCGCTGCCCGGATAATTGTAGCCAAGTACGGCGGCATTTTGCTTTGCCTCGGCGGTCAGTCCGAGCGCCAGGTCGCATTCGACCAGCCGTTCGAGCGCCTCGGGGACATGCGTTGTTGTTTGATATTGGTCGATGACGCGCTTGAAGCGGTTCATCGCCGCCAAATATTGTCCTCGCTTCAGGTAATAACGGCCAATCTCCATCTCTTTGCCGGCCAAGTGATCGCGCGTGAAATCGAGTTTTAGCTTGGCGTCCCGAGCGTATTTGGTGTCAGGGAAGCGGCGCACTACGTCGTCGAGCGCCTTTAAGGCAAGTTCAGTGGTCTTTTGATCACGCTCGACGTCGACGATCTGCACGTAGTAGGAAATCGCCTTCAGATAATACGCGTATACGACGTCGCGATTTCCCGGATGAAGCTGAATAAAACGATCGGCATTGATAATGGCCTCGTCGTAATTGCCACCTTCGTATTGGGCATAAGCCGCCATCAGCTGGGCTTTTGTCGCCCAGACTGAGTAGGGATGCTGACTTTCTACCTGGTCGAAACTTGTCGCCGCTTGGTCATAGCGCTCCTCGACCATCTCGTCCATGGCCTGGTTATAGAGATCGTCAACCGGCTTTTCGATATAGGCGTCTTTCTTGTTGCCACCGCAGGCCGACAACAACATCGTCAGCGCGACGGCACCCATCCATCCCGAACGGAGCAACGAGCGCATCACCAGCCCCGGCAAATCCCGCCAAACCTTATGCTCGCCGGACACGGCGCGCGCAAGATCGGTCAAATCCGGCGCCGAATTAGGCGCTTACCAGCAGCGCTTCGTCTCGGCGCTCGCATATGCCCGCAGGGCCGGCGACGGTCGGAATGGCGTAGGCCCATGCTTCGTCAGCGGCAAACAGCGCCGCCAGCAGCCGCCGGTTATGGCTGTGGCCGGACCGCACCCCGCGAAAGCGCCCGATCAGGGGCGCGCCCGCCAAGTAGAGATCGCCGACCGCGTCCAGCAGCTTGTGCCGAACGAACTCGTCTTCGTAGCGCAACCCGCCGCTGTTCAGGATGCGGTCGCCATTGACGACGATGACGTTGTCGAGCGAGCCGCCGCGCGCCAAACCGGCGGCCCGCAAGCGGTCGACATCATCGAGGAGGCCAAAGGTGCGGGCCCGGCTGAGCTCGGCTTTGAACGAGCCGGCATTCACTGCCATGCTGATGCCTTGGCGGCGGATCAGCGGGTTGTCGAAATCGATTTCGAAACTCATCGAAAACCCTTGATCGGGCAGGAGCTGCACCATCGCACCCCCGTCGATCACACTGATCGGCTTCAGCACCTTGACCACGTGCCGCGGCGCGTCCTGCTCGACGATCCCGGCGCATTCGATCAAGAAGACAAAAGGCGCCGCACTGCCATCCATGACCGGGACCTCGGGCCCGTCGAGCTCGACGATCGCGTTGTCGATCGCCACCCCCGCAAAGGCCGCCATCAGATGTTCGACGGTCCCGACAGTCGTCCCCTCGCCGTCCGCCAGCATCGTGCAACGGGCCGATTCTACGGCATTTTCCCACACCGCGCGGATCTCGGCGCCGGTGTCGGTCCGGCGAAAGACGATGCCGGTTTCCGGCGGGGCCGGCACCAGGTTCATCGTCACTCGCCGGCCCGAATGGAGGCCAACCCCCCGGCAGCCTATGCTCGCTTTCAGCGTTTGCTGAAACTGCGTCCCGATTTCCCCCAACATGTAACCACTCGATCAGCAACCCCCAACTGACGAAAACCTAGCGGTAGCATCGCACTGTCACAAATCACTCTTTGTTGCCGATTGTTGCAGCAAATTCAGCAACAACTGAGCCCAAGTCGATCACTTAGAGATCATACCCGAACCACCTGGGTTGCAGCCGTCGCCGAGTCCGAGTTCTGCACTTTAAACGATGGGCCAGCACTCTGACGCGGGCACAACATTGACGAATTCGGTTTGACTGCGCGATGCGAACGCGCCTGGGCATTAGTTCGCCTGGCGCCGCAAGAACGCGGGAATATCGAGGAGATCCTCCTCTTTCGAGCCCGGCCGATCCTCCGGTTCGAGCGAGGCGAGCCGCGGTTGCGCCGGTTTGACGGCGGGCGGGATCGGCTGGCGCTGCGGTTCCGGCGGCGCCGAGCGCGCCCGACCGACACCGGTGACGCGCTCGATCAGGCTCGGCACCCGCCCCTTGAGCTTTGGCGCCGGATCGCGCGTCGGCGGGGTTATCGGAACCGCCGGTTGCGTGAGCGGGATTGGACGCGCCGGTCCGGCATCGACCGGCTTGGGTGCAATAAAGGCGTCGCCGCGCATCGCCGCGGTTTCCGCAGTCACCGCCGCCGCCGGCAGCGCCTCGTTGTCGGCCGCCGCGCGACCCGAGGCGCTGGCCGATTGTGCGGCATTCTGCGTCAGCACCGGCTGGGTGTAGTCGCCGGTGGTCGCCTCGCGCAGCGCTGTCGCAGCCCCCGTCTCCCGGCTGCTGACCAGGCTGATCGCCGGCCGCGCCTGGGTCATGGCTTCGGCATCGATCCCGGTGGCGACGACCGAGATTCGCATCTTGCCGGACAGCGTCTCGTCAAAAGTCGACCCAAAGATGATGTTGGCGTCGGGGTCGACTTCTTCGCGAATGCGGTTGGCCGCTTCGTCGACCTCGAACAAGGTCATGTCCGGCCCACCGGTGATGTTGATCAGCACCCCCTTGGCGCCCTTCATCGACACGTCTTCGAGCAGCGGGTTCGAAATCGCGGCCTCGGCGGCGTCGATCGCGCGGCGGTCGCCTTCGGCGTCGCCGGTCCCCATCATCGCCTTGCCCATTTCACTCATGACCGTGCGGATGTCGGCAAAATCGAGGTTGATCAGCCCCGGCATCACCATCAGGTCGGTGACCCCGCGCACCCCCGAATGCAACACATCGTCGGCCATCTTAAAGGCGTCGGCAAAGGTCGTCCGCTCGTTGGCGACCCGAAACAAATTCTGGTTCGGGATGATGATCAGCGTGTCGACGAACTTCTGCAGTTCCTCGATCCCGGCCTCGGCGATCTTCATTCGGTGGCTGCCCTCGAAATGGAAGGGCTTGGTCACGACGCCGATCGTCAAAATCCCCGATTCGCGGGCGACGCGGGCAATCACCGGGGCGCCGCCGGTGCCGGTGCCGCCGCCCATGCCGGCGGTGATGAACACCATGTTCGAGCCGCCCATCGCTTCGAGCAGTTCGTCGAGCGCCTCCTCGGCGGCGGCGCGGCCGACATCGGGCCGCGACCCGGCGCCGAGACCGCGGGTGACGCCGATGCCGAGCTGGATCTTGCGATGAGCCCCGGATTGCTGCATCGCCTGCGCATCGGTATTGCAGACGACGAACTCACAGCCGATCAAATTCGAACGGATCATGTTGTTGACGGCGTTTCCCCCGGCGCCGCCGACCCCGACAACGGTAATGCGGGGTTTCATCTCCTGCTCGTCCCTCGGGATGCTGAGATTGATCATGCGTCCTCCACTGCTGCGCAGCCTCGATCATGCCCGGACGGGTCCGGGCTTCCCCCTCGTTTGGCCGATACCGATGTAGCCGTTTTTCTCCTAACCGGATAGCGGCGCCGGCCGCGGCGCCGCAGAATTGGCTTAGATGTTCTCCTTAAGCCAGTGACCGAGCCGGCCCAGGATCCCGCTCGGCGGTCCCCGCGGAACTCGCGCGGCGCGCGGCGGCTCGGCGCGTTCCGACAGCGCGAAGTGCAATAGCCCGACCGAGGCCGAAAAGGCCGGGCCGGCGGTCGCTTCGGCGAGCCCGGCAACCCGCAACGGGCGCCCGATGCGCACTTGCTTGTCGAGGATCAGGCCGGCAAATTCGCGCACCCCATGCAACTGGGCGGCCCCACCGGTCAGCACCACGCGGCGCCCGGCAACCTTGTCGAACCCGCTGGCTTCGAGCCGGTCGCGGACCAGCTCGAACGTCTCCTCGACACGAGGTGCGATAATGCCGACGAGCAGCGATCTGGGCACGTGGTTGACGTGGCCGTCCTCCTCCTCGCCGATCTGCGGCACGGCGATCATCTCACGCTCGTCGGTGCTGGTGGAAATCGCGGTGCCGAACAGCGTTTTCATCCGTTCGGCATGCGCGACCGGCGTCGACAGGCCGCGCGCGATGTCGTTGGTGACGTGGCAGCCGCCGACTGGCACCGAATCGGCGAAGATCAAATTGCCGTCGAAAAAGACGCCGATCGTCGTCGTCCCGCCACCCATGTCGATGATCGTCACGCCGAGCCCGATCTCGTCCTCGACGAGGCATGAGAGCCCGGCCGCGTAGGGGCTGACGACCAATGCCTCGACTTCGAGGTGCGAGCGCCCGATCGCCGCGCTGTGGTTGCGCACATTGGCGCCGTTGGCGGTGACGACGTTCATGTTGACGCCCAGCCGATCGCCGAACATGCCACGCGGGTCGCGGATGCCGCGGCTGTCGTCGATCGAAAACCCGACCGGAACCGAATGGACAATCTGCCGGTCGCCGGGCTCGCGCAGCATGTAGCCGTGGTCGAGCACGCGCTGCAACTCGCTCTCGCCGATCTCGCGGCCGGCGACGCCGATCTCGGCCTTGATGATGCGCGAGCCGGCAAAGCCGCCCGACAGGTTGGCGACGACCTGCTGGATCGTCTCGCCGGCCATCTCCTCGGCGGCGTGCACCGCGCCGGCAACCGAGGCGCTGGCGGCTTCGAGATCGACGATCGCGCCGTTGCGCAGCCCGCGGGAGATTTGATGGCCGATGCCGACGACCTGCGGCCGCTCGGCCTCGACCCGCGCGATAAAGCAGCACACCTTGCTCGTGCCGATGTCGAGCGCCGCGACGAGGCTGCCGCGCGGCCGATGCGGCGGCTTTACCGGCCGCCGTGTTTTGCCCCGCCTGGTCTTGCCGCGGCTCGCGGTTTTGCCGACGGTCTTGCCTGCGGTATTAGGCGGCTTTTGGCGGCTGCGCACCTCTTCGATCGCGGTCATGTATTTTTCGCCGGCGGGCGTCCTTTCTTGATTGGCGGTGCTTCTTTTGGCGGCTCGGGGGTGACGCGGACGACAAGCCGATCCGGCAGGCGCATGTCGATTGCCTGAACGTCGCGCTGCAGGATCGCGTCGTTGCGCTGCAGGCGGGCGAGATCGGCCCACGCCGCGGCGGGGTCGTCCGACGGCAGCAGCACGTCGATCGAATTGTCGATGCGCAGGTTCCAGCGCCGGCCGCCGACATCGACCGCGGCGGTGACCCGCGCCGCGAGATCGGGCTCGCTCGACAGTATCGCCAGCAATGCGGCGGCGTGGCGTGCGGCATCTTCACCGACGACCATCGGCAATTTCGCAAAGCGATCGAGCCGGGTGACCGGGATTACCGCGCCGGTGCGGTCGATCAATTCGATCTTGCCGCCGTGCTGCCACAGCGCCATCGGCTCGCGCTCGACAAGGCGGACGTAGATCGTGTCGGGAAGGCGGCGCTCGATCAATGCCGAGCGCACCCAGGGCAGGCTTTCGAGCTGCTGCTTGGCGCGCACCGGGTCGACCGCCAGGATCGGCGTGCCAAGGCGGGCGCCGAGCGCCTTGAGAATTGTGTCGCGGTCGGTCGTGGCGCGCCCCTCGACGCGAATGTCGGCGACGCGAAAGCCAAGTTCAGCACTCGCCTCCAAGAGGCGCCGCGAAGCGCCGTGCCAGACAAATTCGCGTGCCGGCGAATGGGGGGTCAGCACCGCGCCGACCACACCAGCCGCGAGCACGATCGGAACGCCGACCCAAGCGAGCCCGACGCGCAACCGCGCGGTCCATCGCCGGGGCCGCCGCCGCGACCCGGCGATCAGCCCTCGCATGCGGCGTTCTCCACGATCCACACGACCAGCTCGTCAAAAGTAATCCCGGCGTTCCGGGCAATGTCGGGAACGAGCGATGTCGGGGTCATGCCGGGCTGGGTGTTGACCTCCAGCAAATACACCCGCCCATCGCCGTCCGGGGTATCGTCATAGCGCAGATCGGCGCGGCTGACGCCGCGGCAGCCGAGCGCCACATGCGCGCGCCGGGCGATGTCCAGCGTCTCCTCGTAAATTCGCGGCGGGATCGGCGCCGGAACCAGGTGATCCGAGCCGCCGTCGGCGTATTTTGCGGTGTAGTCGTAAAAGCTCCCGCGCGGGACGATTTCGCACACCCCGAGCGCGCGATCGCCCATCACGGCGACGGTTAGTTCGCGTCCGGGAATAAAGCGCTCGACCATGATTTCAACGCCAAAGCTCCAGCCCGCGACCTCCTCGCGCCAGGAATTGTCGCCGATCCGAACGATGCGCACCCCGACACTCGATCCCTGATTGGTCGGCTTGACGACAAACGGCGCCGGCATCGGATCGCCCGCGGCGAGTTCGTCGGCACACGAGACCACGCCATCGACGACCGGCAGCCCGGCGCCACGAAAAACAATCTTCGCGGTCGGCTTGTGCATAGCCAAGGCCGAGGCGAGAACGCCCGAATGCGTGTAGGGGATGCGCAGCATCTCAAAGACGGCCTGTAAGGTGCCGTCTTCGCCGCCGACCCCGTGCAACGCGTTAAAAATCACGTCGGGCCGCGGGTCGAGGGCATGGAGCAAAGCCGGCAGGTGACGACCGACGTCGATTGCCTTGACCCGATAGCCATGGTCGATAAGCGCCTTGGCGCATTCCCGCCCGCTCGACAGCGACACCTCACGCTCCGGCGACCAGCCGCCCATCAGCAATGCGATGGTTTTGCTCATCGGCTCTGTCCACGATGAAGAAAGCCCCTCACCCTCCCGCGTCGCGGGTCCCTCCCTCTCCCCGCAAGCGGGAAGAGGGTTGGGGTGAGGGGCTTTTCAGCCTTGGCAACCGTCATCGCCGTGGAACCCCTTGGGAAACCGGCTCGATCCCGGCGAGCGAGCGGCCGATCCGACGGATTTCCCATTCGAGCACGACGCCCGATGCGTCGTAGACCCGCCGCCGCACTTCCTCGCCGAGCTCTTCGAGATCGGCGGCGCTGGCGTTTCCGGTGTTGATCAGAAAATTCGCGTGTTTGGGCGACATGATCGCCCCGCCGCGCGCGAGCCCTCGGCAGCCGGCCGCGTCGATCAGCCGCCAGGCCCGATCGCCCGGCGGGTTCCTGAAGGTCGAGCCGCCGGTGCGGGCGCGGATCGGCTGGGTCGCTTCGCGGGCAGCGCGAATCTCGGCCATCCGTCGCCCGATCTCGGCGGGATGGCCCGCGGCTCCGCGCAGCCGCGCCTCGACAAAAATCCAATCGCGGTCGATCGCGCAATGGCGATAGGCAAACCCCATCGCCGCCCCTTCGACGACATGCTCGCGGCCGCTGCGGTCGACCGCCGTCGCCGAGACCAGAATGTCCTTCACCTCGCGTCCGTAGGCGCCGGCGTTCATCCGCAGCCCGCCACCGAGCGTCCCCGGAATCCCGGAGAAGAATTCGACACCGGCGACGCCTGCCTGCGCCGCCGACAACGCGATGTTGAGGTGCAGCGCCGCCGCCCCGGCGACGACCACGTTATCGTCGATGGCAGTGCCGGCAAAACCGCCGCCAAGGCGGATCGTGACCCCGGCGATGCCGCCGTCGCGCAGCAGGATGTTGGCGCCGCCGCCGATCACCGTGACCGGAACTGTTTGCGGCAATGCGGTGAGGAAGGCGGCGAGATCCTCGCGATCGGCGGGCTGGAACAGCGTTTCCGCCGGGCCGCCGACGCCAAACCAGGTCTGGCGGCCGACCGGCGCATCGGGCGTCAGCCGTCCGCGCACCGCCGGGAGCCCGGCGACCGGCAGCGTCGGCGAGGCGGCCGGAGCTGCACTCATCCCGCAACACTCCGGCGCTGCAAGGTCGCAAGATCGCCCGGCAGGCTGTTCGCCCAAGTCGTGATCGAGCCGGCGCCGAGGCACACGACCATGTCCCCGGGATGCGCGAGATCGGCGACCAGCGGGGCAAGCTCGGCGGGGCCGGAAAGAGCGCGCACGTTGCGGTGCCCGTGTTCGATCAGCCCGGCGACGATCGCCTCGCGGGTCACGCCTTCGACCGGTTCCTCGCCGGCCGCGTAAATGTCGGCGACCAGAACGATGTCGGCGTCGTTAAAACAGGTGCAAAAGCCGTCAAACAGATGCGACACTCGCGAATAGCGGTGCGGCTGCACAACCGCGATGACCTTGCCCGAGACGATCGCGCGCGCGGCTTTTAAGACGGCGGCGATCTCGACCGGATGGTGGCCGTAATCATCGATGACCGGCACCCCGTTCCATTCGCCCGTCTTGGTAAAGCGACGCTTGACGCCTTTGAAATTGCGCAGTGCGGCGCGCAGCGCATCGTCGCCGAGCCCGAGCGCCTCGGCGACGGCGGCCGCGGCCAGCGAATTCTGCACATTGTGGTGGCCGAACATCGGCAGATACAGATCGGGGATGATCCGCTCGCGCTCGGACGGCGCATCGGCGACGATGATGTCGTAGCGCGCCCCGTCGCGGCCGAGCCGCAGATCGACCGCACGGATGTCGGCCTGCGGGCTCATCCCATAGGTCAGGACGCGGCGATCGGACAATTTGGGGATCATCCCCTGGACGACCGGGTGGTCGATGCACAGCGCGGCAAAGCCGTAAAACGGAATGTTGGCGACGAACGTCTCAAAGGCCTGCCGCAGCGCATCAAAGCCGCCGTAGAAATCGAGATGCTCGGGGTCGATGTTGGTGACGACCGCGATCGTCGCCGGCAACCGGATAAAGGTGCCGTCGCTCTCGTCAGCCTCGACCACCATCCAATCACCGGCGCCGAGCCTGGTGTTGGTGCCATAGGCGTTGATGATGCCGCCATTGATCACTGTCGGGTCGAGCTGGGCGGTTTCGAGCAAGCTGCCGATCAGCGAGGTCGTCGTCGTCTTGCCGTGGGTCCCGGCGACCGCCAGCGACCATTTGAGCCGCATCAACTCGGCCAGCATTTCGGCGCGGCGGACGACCGGCAGCCGGCGTACGCGGGCGGCGGCAATTTCGGGGTTGTCGGCATGGACGGCGGAGGAGACGACGACGACTTCGGCGGCGCCGAGGTTGGCCGCGTCATGACCGACCGCGACCGGAATGCCGAGATCGACGAGGCGGCGGACATTGGCGCCGTCGGCGAGGTCGCTGCCCTGCACGCGATAGCCGAGATTGTGCAAAACCTCGGCGATGCCGCTCATGCCGATGCCGCCGATGCCGACAAAATGCAGCGGCCCGAGGGTCAGCGGCAACGCCCTCATGCGGCGCACTCCTCTAACGCCTCGCCGGGTCGCAGGCTCAACGCCAAATCGGCCAGCCGGCGGGCCGCGTCGCGCCGCCCGAACGCCGCCGCGCGCTGCGCCATCAGCAGAAGAACCGCGCCGTCACCGAGCAGTTTCTCGAGTTCGGCGGCGAAGCCGTCGGCGCCCAGATCGGCTTGCCGGATCGCCCGCCCGCCGCCCGCCGCGGCAAAGGCGGCGGCATTGGCGGTCTGGTGGTCGTCGGTCGCGTGGGGATAGGGGATCAGCAAGGCTGGCCGGCCGACGGCGCCGAGTTCGGCCACGGTCGACGCCCCGGCGCGGCAGATTACCAGATGCGCCCGTGCCAGCCGTTGCGGCACGTCGGCGAAAAAGCTCTCGATATCCGCCGAAACCCCGGCTTCGCGGTAGGCCGTAACGACCGCGGCGAGATCTTCGGGGCGGGCCTGCTGGCTGACATGCAGCCGCCGGCGCAGCCCTTGCGGCAACCGCGCCACCGCTGTCGGGACGATTTCGGCGAGGATATGAGCGCCTTGGCTGCCGCCGAGGACCAACAGCTCGACTGCCCCGTCCGGCTCGGGTGCCGAATAACTGGCGTCGCCGAGGGCGAGGATCGCCCGCCGGACCGGATTGCCGGTATGAACCGCGCGCTCGCGAGCCCCGCGGCGCAGGCCGGCGGTTTCCGCGAAACCGGTGGCGATCCGCCAGACCCGCGGCGCGAGCAACCGGTTGGCGCGGCCGAGGACGGCATTTTGCTCGTGGATCAGGGTCGGCAGCCCCAACGAGGCCGCCGCGAGCATCGTCGGCACCGACGGATAACCGCCAAAGCCGATGACCGCCGCGGGCATCAGCCGCCGCAGCAGCCGGCGGGCTTGCACGGCGCCGGCCGCCAGCCCGCCGAGGGCGTAGGCGGTGCGGACCGGCCCGGCGCCGAGTCGCCCGGCGCGCAATTTGTGGATCGTGACGCCGGGGATTTGCGCCGCAAACGAATCGACCCGCGAATCGGTCAACAGATGCACTTGACGGCCACCGGCCGCAAGCTCGCCGGCCAACGCCTCGGCCGGGAACAGATGACCGCCGGTGCCGCCCGCGGCGAGGGCAAAGGGCGCGCTCACACCGCGCTGCCCGCGAGCCGCCGGCGGGTCAGCGCCAGCAGCATCCCCATCCCCAGACCGAGCGCCAGCATCGACGAACCGCCATACGATAAAAACGGCAAGGTCATGCCCTTGGTCGGCATCATGTGCAAGGTCGAGGCCATGTTGATGACCGCCTGCAGCCCGAACTGGATCAACAGACCGGTCCCCGACAGCAGCACGAACAGGCTGCCTTCTTGCGATAGCCGGGAAAATCCGCGCATCACGACAAAGGCAAACAGCCCGACGATCACCAGGCAGACGATCAGCCCGAGTTCCTCGCCGGTAACGGCAAACACAAAATCGGCGTGCGCGTCGGGCAGCACATATTTGACCGTTCCCTCCCCAGGCCCGCGGCCCCATAGCCCGCCATTGGCGAAGGCTTCGAGCGAGCGATTGACCTGATAGCTGTCGCCGGCCGCCGGATCGAGAAAATGATCGACCCGCACCCGGACGTGCGGAACAAAGGTGTAAGCGCCGGCCAGCGCCCCAATCCCGCCGAGGCCAAACAGGATGACCCAATAGAGCCGCAGGCCGCTCATGTAAAATTGACCGAACCACACGATCGCGACCACCGCCGCCATCCCGATATCGGGCTGCGCGATCAACATCGCGACGATCGCCAACAGCAGTGCGAGAGCAATCAGGTTGCCGGGAAAGCCGCGCCGCAGTTTCTGTTCGGAAAACAACCAGGCGGTAATCACCGCAAAGCACGGTTTGACAAATTCGGAGGGTTGCAGCGACAGCAGCGGGAGATTGATCCAGCGGCGCGCTCCCTTGATCTCGGCGCCCACGACGAGCGTCAAGGCCAGCAATACGAGCCCGACGGCGAAGACAATGACGGCGATGCGGCGGATCGTGCGCGGCGTCTGCAGCGACACCAGCCACATGACGCCGATTGTCAGCGGCAGCAGGGCGAGATAGCGGCGGATAAAATGCCCGCCGTCATAGCCGATGCGTTCGGCGACCGCCGGGCTCGCCGCCAGGCACATGACGACGCCGAATCCCATCAGAATGAAGAGTGCCGCGAGGCTCCATCGATCGACGGTCCACCACCAGCGCGCCACCGGGCTCTGATCGATGCGGGCGAACCTCATATGCGTTGGTCCTCGCCGCGCGGGCAGGCCGTGCCGATGGCCTCCCGCTTTGCGTCGAGCGAGTATATATTGTTGGAATAATCGCGCCTAGCTACTAATTGTGCGATCCCCCCATCGCCCATCGCGCATCACCGCAGCTTCAAGGTGGCGAGCCCGGCGATCGCCAGGATCGACGCGATGATCCAAAAGCGGATCACGATCGTCGGCTCCGCCCAGCCCTTTTGCTCGAAATGATGGTGCAGCGGCGCCATCCGGAACACCCGCCGCCCGGTGATCTTGAAGCTCGCCACCTGGACGATGACCGAGACCGCCTCGAGCACGAACAACCCGCCGATGATCGCCAGCACCAGCTCATGCTTGGTGACGACGCTGATCGCCCCCAGCGCGCCGCCGATCGACAATGACCCGGTGTCCCCCATAAAGACCATCGCCGGCGGGGCGTTGAACCACAGGAAGCCGAGGCTCGCGCCGACCATGGCGCCGCAGAACACGGTCAATTCGCCGGCCCCCGGAACATGGTGGATCTGCAGGTAATTGGCGAAGACCGCGTTGCCGACGAGATAGGCGATCAACCCAAAGCAGCCGGCGGCGATCATCGCCGGCACGATGGCGAGCCCGTCGAGTCCGTCGGTCAGGTTGACCGCGTTCGAGGCGCCGATGATGACCAGGACCGCGAACGGCACAAACAGCCCGTCGAGCGGAATGAGCACGTTTTTCAGAAAGGGCACGGCCAGCGTGTTGGCGAGCGCCGCCGGGCTGAAATGCTCGACGGCGAGGCAAGCCAGAACACCGACCCCGACCTCGAGCGCGATTTTAGTCATGCCGGGAAGGCCGCGGTGCGAATTGCTGGTCAATTTTTTGTAGTCGTCGAAAAAGCCGATCAGCCCAAAGCCGACGGTAACCAGCAGCACGATCCACACATAGGGGTTCGCCAAATCCGCCCACAGCAAGGTCGCGACCGTCAGCGCCAGCAGGATCAGGAACCCGCCCATCGTCGGCGTTCCCTTTTTGCGCACCAGATGCCCCGCCGGGCCGTCGAGGCGGATCGGCTGGCCGTTGGTCTGCTTCGAGCGCAGCCAGGCGATGATCGGCCGGCCGCAGAGAAAGCTGATCACGAGCGCGGTGACGACGGCGCCGCCAGACCGGAACGTGATGTAGCGAAACAGGTTGAAGGCCTGAAACTGGTCCGCGAGCGGGTAGAGCAGCGCATAGAGCATCGTCAGGTCTCGAACTGTGCGGATTGGGCGAGCACGCGCTCGACGATGCGGCCGACGCCGACGGCATAGGAGCCCTTGACCGTCACCACGTCGCCGGGCTCGAGAAAGCGCAACAGGGCGGGGATAGCCGCTTCGGCGGACGGCCACAATCCACCGCGCGCCACAGCCGGCAGAACCTCGTCGAGCGCCGCCATCTCGGTCCCGATCAGAAAGACGCGGTCGACCTCGGCGGCAATCAGCGGCTCGGCCAATTCGCGATGAAGACGCCGGGCCGTATCGCCCAATTCGAGCATGTCGCCGAGCACCGCCACCCGCCGGCCGCCGGCTTCAGGGCTGGCCGTGGCGAGCACCGCCAGTGCGGCGAGCATCGCCGCCGGGCTCGCGTTGTAGCTCTCGTCGATCAGGGTCAGGGTGCCGCCGCGCCACCGCAATCGATGGCGGCGTCCGCGCCCGGGCGGCGCCTCGAAGGCGGCCAGCGCCTCGGCGGCTTGCCGCGGGTCGCAGCCGGCGGCAACCGCGGCGCCCAGTACCGCGAGCGCGTTCATCACCCAATGCCGGCCGGGGACATTCAGGCGAAAGCGCACGACCTTGCCCCCGACCGAGGCCTCGATCGTGCTGCCGTGCGGCTCCAAGACGCAGTCGCAAAGGCGCAGGGCGGCCTCGGGATCGGCGCCAAAGCCGATGATTTTCGCCACCCCGGTTTCGGCCGCCGCCGCGGCAAGCCGCGCGTAATGCGGGTTGTCGCGGTTGAGGACGGCGACCCCGCCCGGTTCGAGGCCGAGAAAGATTTCGGCCTTGGCGTCGGCAATTTCTTCGACCGACCGGAAAAAGCCGAGATGGGCGGGCGCCACCGTGGTGACGACAGCGATGTGGGGCCGCGCCAGCCGGGTCAGTGCGGCGATCTCGCCCGGATGGTTCATGCCGAGCTCGAACACGCCATAGGCCGCATCCGGCGGCATCCGTGCCAGCGACAGCGGGACGCCCCAATGGTTGTTGAGGCTGCCGGGCGAAGCAAAGGTCGCACCGCAGGCGCCGAGAGCGATGCGCAGCGCCTCCTTGGTCCCGGTCTTGCCGACGCTGCCGGTCACCGCGACGATGCGCGCGCCGCTGCGCTCGCGCGCAAAGCGGCCGAGCGTGGTGAGACCGGCGAGCGTGTCGCCGACCCGCAGCAACGGCGCTGCCGCGGGCATGTCGGCGGCGCTGCAGTCGACCATCGCCGCGGCGGCACGGCGTTCGAGCGCCGCCCCGACGAAATCGTGACCGTCGTGGTTGGGGCCGCGCAGCGCGACAAAGAGATCGCCCGGCATCAGCGTGCGCGTGTCGATCGAGACACCGGTCGCGGCCCAGTCGACGCCGCCGCCGCCGGCGGTCGCGCGCACCGCGTCGGCCGCGGTCCACAGCGGCGTCACGAGCCGGTCCGCCGCCGGACGCTCGGCCGCCGCTCGACGCCCGGCCGCCGCTCGACGATCGCGCGCGCGATCTCGGCATCGTCGAACGGCAAGGTCTCATCGCCGACGATCTGGCCGGTCTCGTGCCCCTTGCCGGCGATGACCAGCATGTCGCCCGCGCCAAGCTCGGCGATCGCGGTTTCGATCGCGCGGCGGCGGTCGCCGATTTCGATCGCCCGCGGCGCGGCGGCGAGAATCGCGCGCCGGATCGCGGCCGCGTCTTCGCTGCGCGGGTTGTCGTCGGTCACGTAAACGCGGTCGGCGGCCCCGGTGGCGACCCGGCCCATCAGCGGCCTCTTGCCCGGATCGCGGTCGCCACCGGCGCCGAACAGCACCGCGAGCCTTCCCGGCGTGTGCGGGCGCAACGCCCCGAGCACGGTCGCGAGCGCGTCGGGCGTATGAGCGTAATCGACGACGATGCCCCCGCCTGCCTTCCCCTCGGCGACGAATTGCAGCCGGCCCGGAACTCCCGTCAGTTTGGCGAGCGCGGCAATCCCGGCCTCCACCGCAACGCCGCTCGCGATTGCCAGCCCGAGCGCCGCCAGCGCGTTCATCGCCTGGAACTCGGCGAGCAGCGGCAGGGACAATTCGTGCCGGCGTCCGAAAACCTCGATCGCAAGGCCCTGGCCGCGCTCTCCCGGCCGGGCGCAGATCAGCCGCAATTCGGCCGATTTGTCGCGGCCAAAAGCAAAAACCGGATGGCCGTGCTGGCGACAGAGCGCCGACAGGTGCGAGAACTCGCCGCTGTCCCGGTTCAGCACCGCCGGCCGGCCCGGCGCCAGGATCGCGGTGAACAGCCGCTCCTTGGCGACGCGGTACGCCGCCATGTCGCGGTGATAGTCGAGATGGTCGCGGGTCAAATTGGTAAAGGCGGCGGCCGCGAGCGACAAGCCGTCGAGGCGGAACTGGGCGAGCCCGTGGCTCGACGCCTCGATCGCGACATGGTCGATCCCGCGCTCGGCGAGCGCAGCGAGGTCGCGATGCAGCGCCGCCGGGTCGGGGGTGGTCAGCGCCCCGGCGCGGCGGCCGGACGATGTGACCACCCCCAAGGTGCCGAGGCTCGCCGCGGCGTAGCCCGCGGCAGTCCAGATCTCGCGGGTGAAATGGGCGACCGAGGTCTTGCCGTTGGTGCCGGTGACGGCGGCGACGGTGCGGGGTTGCCGGCCGTAAAACCGGGCCGCCATCAGCGCCAGCCGCCGCCGTGGATTGGGGCCGGCGACAACCGCGATGCCCTGGCGCGCTTCGAGCGAGAGGTCGAGCGCCGCGGCGTCGTCGGTCAGGATCGCCGCGGCGCCGCGGGCTGCGGCTTCGGCTGCAAAGCCGCGCCCGTCGAACCGCGCGCCGGGCAGGGCAACAAACAAAAACCCGGGGCGCACCGCGCGCGAATCGGCGGTGAGGCCGGTGATGTCGGGGTCGCGCACCGGCCCGGCGTCAACGGGCGGGTCGCCGCCCCCGATCAGCTCAGTAAGCTTCAATCCGTTTGCCTTCGAGGCTCTCGGGTGTCAGTGCGTGAACGATTTCGGGCGACGATTCATCCACCGGCTGCACGCCGAGCAGAGGTGCGACGCGTACGATGGTGCGGCCGACCGCCGGCGCCGCGGTCCACCCGGCGGTCGCGTAGCCGTGGCTCGCCTTGTTCGGGTGCGGCTCGTCGACCATCACCAGCACCAGATATTTGGGCGCCGTCATCGGGAAGACCCCGAGAAAGCTCGACAGCAATTTACGCTCGGCATAGCGCGCACCGACGACTTTGTCGGCGGTGCCGGTCTTGCCGCCGACGACATACCCCGGTGCGTCGACCATCTCGCCCGTCCCATAAAGCACGACCATGCGCAAGAGTTTACGCATGTGCTCGGAGGTTTCGGGCGAAATCACGCTAATCCCTTGCGGCGCACCCCCGTGCGGCAATTTGAGCAGGGTCGCCGGGCGCAGGATGCCGCCATTGACCAGCGCCGATCCGGCGGTGGCGATCTGCAGCGGGGTCTCGGAAATGCCGTGGCCAAAGCCGATCGTCATGACATTGACCTCGCGCCACCTCGCCGGGAAGTGCGGCCTCCCGATTTCCTTCAATTCGAAAGTCGGAGAAGAAAGCAGCCCGAAGCGCCGCAGATATTCCTGCTGACGGTCGCCCCCGACGGCAAGCGCGATCTTGGCCTCGCCGATATTCGACGAATACATCAGGATTTCGGGCACCGATTCCCAGCGATGCTTGCCGTGATAGTCGGAAATCGTAAACCGCCCGATATGGATCGGGTAGGTGGCGTCGAAACGGCCGGTCATCGTGGTCGCACCCGAATCGAGCCCCATCGCCGTCGTGAAAATCTTGAACACGGAGCCGATTTCGTAGTCGCCGAGCGTCACCCGGTTGAACATCCGCTCCGCGATCGTCACGTCGGGATGATTGGGATCGGGCGTGTCGGGATGGCTCGGGTCGAAATCCGGCAACGACACCATCGCCAACACCTCGCCGGTATTGACGTTCATGATCAGGCCGGCGCCGCCCTTGGCGGTGAAGTCGTCGACCACCCGCGCCAATTCCTCGTGCAAGATGTATTGCAGCCGCAGGTCGATCGACAATTGCAGCGGCTCTTGGCGCCCGCGCAAGGCGCCGTCGAGGCCGCGTTCGATGCCGGCCTCGCCGTTGTCGTCGATCCCGGTGTAGCCGACCGCATGCGAGAGCAGCGCGCCGTATGGATAGACGCGGCGCTCTTCGTGCTCGAATTGCAGTCCCGGTATGCCGAGCTGGTTGACGGCGTATTCCTGGTCGGGCGTCAGATGCCGCTTTACCCAGACAAAACCCTTACCCGAGGTCAGCTTGGCGAGGAGTGCCGCGCGATCGAGGCCAGGAAGCGCGGCGACGAGCTTGTCGGCGGCGTCGGCCGCGTCAACGATCTCCCGCGGGTTGGCGTAGAGCGAGAGGCTGTCGAGCGTCGTCGCCAGCAATTTGCCGTGCCGGTCGATAATGTCGCCGCGCCCCGGCGGTGGCGGCGGCAGCGGATCGAAGCGGGCGATGCGTGGCACGGTGATGGCGCCCGGCAACAGGGTGACTTGCGCAAGCCGGCCCGCGATCACGACAAAAGCGATCACAAACGCCACGCCGACGGCAAACAGCCGCGGGCGACAGCCGTCGAGCGCGCGCCGTGCCGGACCGTCCGGGACGACCGGCACGCAGGGCGGCGGCTTGAAGTGCCGCGGCCGGCAAGGATTGTCGTCGAATTGGAAGGCGGCGCTCATTATCGGCTCTCCGCGATCTGCGCGATCAGCTGGTCGAGCGAGGCGGCCCGACGCGTCGGGTCCGGTCGAAGGGCCACCCTTACCGGCGCCGGCTTGCCGGATGGGGCGGCGAGATGGGTTTCGGGTGCCGAGGTCAGGATCGGGCGCGGCTGTTCCGGCGGCGGCGATCGCGGGCTTGGCGGCTGGGCCGCAGCCTCGGCAAGCAAGACGGGGGGCCCCGCCGGCGCATCGGATTCGATCGGCGGCGTTGACGTCGGTGCTATCGGCGCCACGGCGGCGACCGTCTCGACCGGCGCTGGCGGCGGCGGCGCCGGACGCATCGCGATGTCGGCGAGGCTGGTGCGCAGTTGCTTGGTCGCGATCGGCGCCAGCGACAGAAAGCGCTGGTTCAGCTGGGCCAGCGCATCCGGCCGGTTCAGATAGGCCCATTCCGCGCCAAGCGCGCGAATGTCGCGCTCGGTGTCGTCGGCCTGTTTGACGCTGCGGGCGAGGTGGTCAGCGAGACCCTGAACTTCGTACTTGACCGCGAACATGGCAAAGCCCGCGGTCGCCACGACAATCAGCCAAAATAAACCGGAAAGCTTGATCATGCGGCCCACCCTTCTCGCCGATCTGTCTGTCGCGGCCAGGGGTTTTCCGTGGTGCGTTCGGCCGCGCGCAGCCGCGCCGAGCGTGCGCGAGGGTTCCGGCCCACCTCTTCCGGGCTCGGCCTGAGCGCCCGGCGATGCAGCAGGCGAAAGCTCGGCGGTGTCGTCTCGGCGGGCGTCGGCTCGTGACGCGAGGCGCGCGGTGCCGCGTCGCTGCGCTGCCGCAGGAACTCCTTGACCCGCCGGTCCTCGAGCGAATGAAATGACACGACGGCTAGGCGCCCGCCCGGCATCAGCAGCCTCTCGGCCGCGGCGAGGCCGCTCGCGAGCTCGGCCAGCTCGTCGTTGACGGCGATGCGCAGCGCCTGGAAGGTGCGGGTCGCCGGATCGATCCCGGGCTCGGCTTTCGGGATCGCCGCGCGCACCAGTTCGGCAAGCGCGAGTGTGCGCCCTATCGGCTCCTGCCGGCGGCCGAAGACGATTGCACGGGCGATCCGTCGGGCATGGCGCTCCTCGCCAAAATCGCGGATCAGGCGAGCGAGATCTTCCTCCGGCAAGCTCGCCACAAGATCGGCGGCACTTCGGCCGGCGGCGCTCATGCGCATGTCGAGCGGCCCGTCGAAGCGAAACGAGAAGCCGCGCTCAGGTGTGTCGATCTGGAACGAGGACACCCCGAGATCGAGGGCAATCCCAGCGACCGGGCCGGTCGCCTCCGCCACGAGCCGTGCCATGTCGCCGAAATTTCCCTCGACGATTTCAAACCGCCGGTTTTGGCCGGCGGCGAGTTCGCGGCCGCGCCGCACCGCCTCGGGGTCGCGATCGATCGCGACCACCCGACAATGGGCGGCGTCGAGCAATGCCCGCGAATAGCCGCCGTCGCCAAAGGTTCCGTCGACGTAAAGCGCGTCGTCGCGCGGCGCCAGTGCCTCGACCACCGCGTCGACCATGACCGGCAGGTGCCGGGCCGCATTCCCGGTCGCGCCCGGCGGCAGCGCGCCCGGCGCTTCGCGGTGCGCGGGCTGACGCGGCGGCCTTCTCATTCCCGGCGCCGCTCGGGCGAACGCAAGAGCGCGGGGAGCCGCGTCCCTTGCTGCCGCGCCCGCTCGCGCAAATTCGCCTGGTGTTCGGCAAAGCGCGTCGGCTCCCACAGCTGAAAGTTTCGGCCGGCCCCGACAAAAGCGACACTGTCGGCGATCGCGGCATGCTCGGCCAGATCCGGCGGCAACGCGATCCGCCCCTCGGTGTCGAGCGTCAGCTCCCGCGACGCGGCGAACAGCATTTCCAGGTTTTCGTGCTCGTCGGAGAATTTGTCGAGCGCGTCGAGCCGGTTCGCTAGCTCCTCCATCCAATCGACGCCGTTGGCCTCGAGCGCCGGATATTTGTAGGACGGGAAGACGACGATGCCGGGAAAGCGCTGGGCCGCCAAGCTGGTGCGAAAGGTCGCCGGCACTGATACTCGCCCCTTGCGGTCGACCTTGTTCACATAAGTGGACAAAAACATGCCACTTCATCCCCCAACGCTCGCCCACGGACGCTCGGCAAGGGGCGCCCGATAGGTGCTGCCGAAGTTCCCCCCATCGGCCGCACCCGTCCATGGGTTGACATGGGATAGCATGGGAAATTATGGGTGTCAACGAACTTCCCAGAATAAAACTTGCAATTTTATCGATTGTTGTGTCGAGCAGGTTTTCCACAGCATATAGTAGATGCGGTCGAGCGAAGGATCGCCGGCGCGAAGACTGTCTCATCCGCGGCGCGACAGATCGCGGCGCGACGTTCCGGAAATCCCGGTGAAGAGAGTCCACGGCGGGAGACCGGCCTGGTACCGGCCGTTACCGTAGCGCCGTAATGTCCCGGCTGGGCAGGCCGGGCGCCATCTGGATCGTCCCCTGGCTGATCAGCAATTTGCAGTGGTCGTAGATGGCAACCCGTGCGGCCTCGGTGCGGTTGTTGCCAAAAAGACCGGTTTCGACCAGGCGATCGAGATACCACACGGTCTGAGCATTGACCGAGAGGGTGATCTGCTCGGACTTCAACGGGTTTGCTTCTCTCGCCATCGTGGCCACCAAGTGGAAACAATGGCAAAAGAATGCCATAAGAATGGTAAGGAAGCGAGCATCATTTTGCCGCCATCCCGGCACTCCACGCGTCGCTCTCTTTGCTGCGCGGCGGCGGCGTCACACGACGCCCGCGGTCTCGCGCGCCGGTCGCGAGTGGCCGGCCCTGGCGGGACAACCCCGGCGCCGAGCCGGCGCAACCGAAAACGCGGCCTCTCAGCGACGGCTTACCCGTTTTCGCCGTCCTGATGGTCCGGATCGACGATCGCGGACAACCAACTGCAACGCCGTATCGCTTTGAGCGGGGCTTTGGCGTTCGGAACGGGCGACCCCCAGGATCGCCCGCCCCATCCCCCCGAGGTGTGGTGCAGCGAGCCGGCAACCCGCCCGCGGAGCCTATGCCGGTCACCTGCCGCGGTCGCGCAGACCAGCCTTCGACCACACGAGCCGAGCCTATCGGCTCCGCCGCCGGACGCAATCACGCGAATCGCAACTCACAGGTTCTTCCCCTGAAAACTGCGGTTAGCCCGGTTTCATCCGCCAAATTATCCACAGTTTGGTTTTGGTCGCGCGCTCGCGGCGCCGTCCGCGCCTCTCTGGCCTCGCAAGCGCGGGTCGGCGCGCCCGGCGTCTACGGCGACCGAGATAACGCCAGACGGCGTGTAAGCCGGGTTCTGTACCGCCTCGCGAGCAGCCGAGCGGCCACCCGCGGAAGCGGTGACGGCCATTCCTCTGGGACGCCCGTCGCCGGGCGTCTCGTGCGACCGACCCGAGCGGCGGCGCGAAGGCCCGCCCGCCGCCGCCGGACCCGGATTGCTCCGGGAGGACGGCGCCCGCCGCTCCTATTTGGTCTTGCTCCCGGTGGGGTTTTCCATGCCGCCGCCGTTGCCGGCGGCGCGGTGCGCTCTTACCGCACCGTTTCACCCTTGCCGCCCGCCCGGTTGGCCCGAACGGGCTCGGCGGTGTGCTTTCTGTGGCACTATCCCTGGGGTCGCCCCCGCCGGGGGTTACCCGGCACCGTACCTCCGTGGAGCCCGGACTTTCCTCTCCGCGCGGCGTAGCGCAGAGCGGCCGTCCAGCCGTCTGGCGCCGCAAATTTGGGCGATCGCGGCGCGGCTGTCAAAGGCCATGACCCGACTGGCGCGCGGGCGCCTCCGCGTCGGCCGGCGCTCACGGCGTCGTCGTCACCCCGACCGCGGCGGCGAATTCTTTTTTGACATCGCCGCCGAACAGCGGGTTGACCAGCTGGGTGGTATTGCCCGAGCTCGCGTCGACCGCGGTCGGGCAGGCCATATAGGGCGAGATAAACGTGTTGTGGGCGGCGTTGCGCGAGGCGATGACGAGACAGGTGGGCGCCACTTCGAGGTCCATCGCAGCGATCGTGTTGGCAAAGCTGTAGCCGTTTTCGATCAGCAGCCCGGCCCCGCCTTTGCCGCTCGCCGAGCCCGCCCCGGCGATCTGCGAGATCTGCGTCTGCTCGAGCGCGATCCCGGCGGCCCCGCCGGCGCTATCGGCGACAGCGAAGATCTGCGAACTCAGCACGTAATTGAGCTGCAAGCCACCCGCCCGCCGCCCGGCATTGGCGTTGTTGATGATCAGATGGTCGATCTTGATCGAATTATGCGCGTCGGAGAAATCGGGCTCGCCGATCACCACCGCGTAACCATCGCTATTGGCGTTGACAAATAGCGTGCCCTGCTCGTTGAAGTAGAAGCACCCCTTGGGCGAGCGAGGATTTCCGCCGGAGCACACAATATCGAGCACCGGTGCCGCGGAAATCGACTTGCCATTGATGATCGCTCCCATCGAGATCAGGCGGAACCCGGTGTCCGACCGGGTCCGATAGTCGATCACCAAGGGGCGGCCGATCCGGAAGGTGCCGTGAGGCAAAAACAGTGGCTGGTCGGTCGCGAGCGCCGCGGCAAGCGCGCGATTGATCGCGGCGCTGTCGTCGGTCGTGCCGTTGCCGGTGGCGCCGTAGCAGCGCACGTCGATCCAGGAGGCGGCGGGGCAGGCGGGCGCGCCGAGCGAATTCGGGTTGGTCGCGGCGCGGGCAGACGGCGCCGCGATCGCCAGCATTCCGAACGAAAAGAGAACGATCTGCAGAAAGCTTACCGCACGGTCAGTCATGTTGTTTCCTTTCTCGGCTTGGGCGGTCCTGGGTGACCCGCCAAGAGAGTGGGTGATCGGCGCTTTACCTTAACGATACATAGCACGACATGCGTGTTTTGAAAATAATTTTCGCAAAAAACGGGAAAGACTCTCCCCTACGCAAACCGGCGAGAGTCGGCCTCGCGTTAACAGGGCGCCGGCGCTGGACCCGTTCGACCCGAACGCACTCGTCGCGCGCCGCCAGCGGCAGCCGCCGGCAATCGCGGCCGGGCATCCGCCGCGCAGCCCAGCCTCCCGGCGCACGCAACGGTTCGTCATTGTCGCGCGGCATGAGCCTGCAATAAAACTGGGCCTTTGCCCAAAGCGGAGGCACCGTTTGGATCAAGCCCTGGCTCAACCGCAGCGACCCGCGGTGGCGATCCCGCGCCGCGGCATGGTGCTGACGGCAGCACTGATCGCGACCTTCATGGCTGCGGTCGAAAGCAGCATCATCGCCACCGCGATGCCGACGATCGTCGGCGATCTCGGCGGTTTCCGGCTGTTCAGCTGGGTGTTCGCGGCCTATTTGCTGACGATGGCGGTGACCGTGCCGATCTATGGCCGGCTCGCCGACATCTACGGCCGCAAGCGAATATTCTTTGTCGGCACCGGGATTTTTCTGGTCGGCACCACCTTGTGCGGCTTTGCCCGGACGATGGTTGTCCTCGTCGTGTTTCGCGCGGTGCAGGGGATCGGCGCTGGCGCCATCCAGCCGATCGCCAGCACCGTGGTCGGCGACATCTACACCCCGGCCGAGCGCGCCGGGGTGCAGGGCTATCTGTCGAGCGTGTTCGGCGTCTCGGCGATCATCGGCCCCGCACTCGGCGCCTTCATCGTCGAGCATTTGCATTGGGCCCTGGTGTTTTGGGTGAACCTGCCGATCGGCGCCGTCAGCATCGCGATGTTCGCCGTCTACCTGCCCGAGCGGGTCGAGCGCCGCCGGCAGCGGATCGATTATCTCGGCGCCGTCCTGCTGATCGTCGGCGTCGGCGCGCCGATGCTGGCGCTGGTGCAGGCGCGCAGTCTCGACGGCGGCAGCCTTGCCGCGCTTGTCGGTTTCGGTATCGCCGTGCTGATCGCCCTCGGCGTGCATGAGGCGCGCGCACCGCAGCCGATGGTGCCGTTCCGCCTGTGGCGCAATCGGGTCATCGCCCTCGCCAATTTCGGCATCTTCGGCACTGGGTCGACGATGATGGCGGTCAGCGCCTTTCTGCCGACCTATGTGCAGGGGGTGATGGGCCGCAGCCCGGGCACCGCCGGGCTGGTACTCGGCTGCATGTCGGTCAGCTGGATGTTCGCCTCGTTCGCCGCCGGCCGGTTGATGATCCGGACCTCCTATCGCCTCGCCGCGGCACTCGGCGGCGTCGCTCTGGTGATCGGCGCGGCGATGCTGACGCAGTTGCAGCCTGCGAGCGGCGTCGCCTGGCCGGCCGCCGGGTCGCTCGTCATGGGGGTTGGCATGGGTGCCTGCAACACCGCTTTTCTGGTGTCGATCCAGGCGAGTGTGGGATGGAGCGAGCGCGGCGTCGCCACCGGCGCCAACATGTTCATGCGCGTCATCGGGCAAGCGTTCGGTGCCGCTCTGGGCGGGGCAATCCTCAATTTCGGCGTCTTTCATCGCGTGCCGGAAGCCGCCGACGCGGTCAACCGGCTGCTCGAGCCGGCGCTGCGCCAGGGGCTTGGCGCCGCTGAAATCGCCCGGCTGACCGCGGCCGTCGCCGCCTCGCTGCACGAGGTTTATCTGGTCGCGACCTTGCTCGCGGCACTGACCTTTCTCGCCGCGCTGAGTTTTCCGGCGCGGTTGAGCCCGCTGCGCCCGGCAGCGCCGGCGGCGCGTTGAGGCGGGGCCATATTGGCCTATAATCGCCGCAAATCCTTGGCGGAGGAGAGCGCGAATGGCGGTCATGCTCGGAACAGACGGCTACCGGTATCAAGTCGTCGACGATTGGGCGAAATTACCCGACGGATGGAAATGGGACGCCGACGTCGCCGCGGTCGGGGTCGACGCCCACGACAATGTCTACGCCTTCAGCCGCGGCGCCCACCCGATGATCGTCTTCGATCGCAACGGCAACTTCCTGCGGTCGTGGGGCGAAGGCCTCTTTCATCGCCCGCACGGCGTCCACATGGCGCCGGACGGAACCGTCTTTCTGACCGATGACGGCGACCACACGGTGCGCAAATGCACCCTCGAGGGCAAGGTGCTGTTGACCCTCGGCATCGCCGGCAAGCCCGCCCCCTATATGAGCGGCGAGCCGTTCCACCGCTGCACCCATACGGCATTGTCGCCGCGGGGCGACATCTATGTCTCCGACGGCTACGGCAATTCGCGCGTCCACAAATATTCGCCCGACGGCAAATTGCTGATGTCGTGGGGCGAGCCCGGCACCGATCCCGGCCAGTTCAACATTGCCCACAACATCTGCTGCGACCCCGATGGCTGGGTCTATGTCGCCGATCGCGAGAACCACCGCGTCCAGGTGTTCGACGGCAACGGCAAATACGAGACCCAGTGGAACAACATGCACCGCCCGTCCGGCCTCTACATGGAGACCGGCACCAGGACGCCGCGCTTTTTTGTCGGCGAGATCGGCCCCGATATGGCGGTCAACATCGATCTGCCGAATTGCGGGCCGCGGGTCAGCATCTACACCCACAAGGGCGAACTCCTGGCGCGGCTCGGCCATGCCCATGCCGGGCTCGATTCGGGCCAGTTCATCTCGCCGCACGGGCTCGCCGTCGACAGCCGCGGCGACATTTATGTCGGCGAGGTGTCGTTCACCAATTGGGGCCGCCGGGTGCGCGCCAAGGGCGAACCGATCCCGCCCGGCCTGCGCGCCATGCAAAAGCTCGCCAAAGTCGACTGACCCCAACGTCACGTTCTCCGACGCCCGCTCGCATATCTGATCTTTTCCTTCGCCCCGCGAGCGGGCCTTCCCTCAACCCTTGGGGCGAATGTAATGTGCGTTGACCTGGGCACGTCTCCGAACAAAAGAGGTGCGTGATGTCGATAATCGCATGGATTATCTTGGGTCTGATCGCGGGGTTCATCGCCAGCAAGATCGTCAACAAATCCGGCGAGGGCTTTTTCCTCGACATTGTACTCGGCATTGTTGGGGCCATCGTCGGGGGCTTTATCTTCAGCCTCTTCGGCGCGGGTGGGGTCACCGGTTTCAATCTCTACAGCATGGTCGTCGCAATAATCGGAGCGATCGTCGTGCTGGTAATCTACCACGCAGTGTTTGGTCGCAAGGCCGCTTGAGAAAAGGCCGCTTGAGAAAAGGGGGATGGGCGACCGCGGTCGCCGCGCCGCCATCGCGGCCGAGCGAGGAAGACGGCTGCGCGTCATTGCCCCTGCACGCGCACTGCCTGTTCAGGCGCGGCATCCGTTTGGGTCCACAGCGGCGATCGACCCTATTAAAACAATCGCCTACTTGGACAGGCGCAGGTTCATCGGCTGTCCGGCAAGCTTTTGCCGGGCTTGGTTGAGGGCCTTGAGGCTGGCGAGGGTTTCGTCCGGCTTTTTCGCCGCCACGCCGACGAGCAGCGCTTCGATAAAACCGAGTGTGGCGGTGTGCATGCTCAGCATCTCGGCGTGCCCGCGCGGCACGGAGAGAACCAGATCGACCCGGTGTCGCAGGGTGGCGGCAAGCGTGTCCGTCACGAGAAATGAGCGCAGCGCGCGCCGGCCGATGTCGTCCAACAGAGCGGCGAGCTCGGCGTAGACCCGGCCATAGGCCAGCATGATGACGAGGTCGCCCTCGCGCAGCTTGCGCAAATCGTCGGCGAACAGAAGGCCCGTATTCGTCAGGCTCGCGGCGTCGAGACCAAAACGGATCAGTTGCGTGACCAAATAGTTGGCGATCGCGGCCGAGGGTCCGAGACCGAAGACGACAACCCGCCGCGCGCCGGCACTCCCATCGGCGGCGGTTTCAAATTGCTCGAGGCTGACCGAGCGGCGGAGGGTTTCGAGCGACCGCGAATGAATGTCGAGCGTCACCGCGAAGGCGGCGGCGGGGCTGCCCCCGACCTCGCCCAGGGTTCGCGTCAAGCGCTCGGCCGGCGAGAGCGAAAGGCGCAGCTCGTCGGCAAGCGACCGCCGCAGATCCTCGAGACCCGCGAAGCCGAGCGCCTTGGTGGCGCGCACGACCGTGGCGTCGCTGGTCCGCGCCTTCGCCGCCAATGCCGCCGCCGACGCGATCAGGACCTCCGCGCGATTGTCCTGAAAGTACCGCGCGACGCGTTGCTCGGCTGGGCTCATCCGGCCGAACCGGTCGGCAATTCTCTCCTCGAAGCTCGGCGCCGCCGGCATGGTATCGCTTCCTATTGACATATGTCGTATCCATTACCATAATCGCGCCATATGGTCGTGTTTGCTACAATACTCAAGAGGGACACCATATGCATCAAGTAGCCTGGAGCGTGGCGGCACCCGCCGTCGGCGCGGCCTTCCTCGCTTCGCTGGTCGAAATCGTCGAGGCCTTCACCATCGTTCTCGCGGTCGCAACATTGCGCGGCTGGCGGCCGGCGGCGTTTGGCACTGCCGCGGCGCTGGCTGTCCTAGGTGGGCTGATCGTCGTGCTCGGCCCGCTCCTCGAGCGCGTGCCGCTTCATCTCCTGCAGTTCGTCATTGGCGTTCTTCTCCTCCTTTTCGGGATGGGATGGCTGCGCAAGGCCATTCTTCGATCGGCGGGCATCATCCCGCTGCACGACGAGAATGCCATTTTTGCGTCCGAGACGGCCCAATTGGCGGGGGTCGCCGACCGGCCGCACAAATCGCTCGATTGGATAGCCGGCCTGACCGCATTCAAGGGGGTCTTGCTCGAAGGGCTCGAAGTCGTATTCATCGTCATCGCCGTCGGCGCCGGCCGCGGCCTTTTGTGGCCCGCCGGTTTTGGCGCGCTGGCGGCGTGCCTCGTCATCCTCGCCGTCGGGGTCGCGGTTCACAAGCCGCTCGCGAGGGTGCCCGAGAACACCCTCAAATTCGGTGTCGGCGTCATGCTGTCGGCCTTTGGCGTGTTCTGGACCGGCGAGGGGCTCGGCATCGCCTGGCCGGGTCAGGATCTCGCGCTGGCAGCGATCGTCCTTGCGTTTCTTGCCGTCGGCATCGCCACCGCCTCGATGCTCAGGCGACCGCCAATGGAGGCGCTTCAATGAGCATCATCCGCGATCTTTTGAACGAGCTCCTCGGCATGTTTCTCGCCGACGCCAGGCTCGCCCTCGCGACCCTTTTCCTCGTGGCAATCGTCGCCGGCCTTGTCGGTGCATTGCAAGCGGGGCCGTTTGTCGGCGGCGGCATTCTCCTTTTCGGCTGTCTTGCGATTCTCGTCGAGGCGGCCAGCCGCGAAGCAAATAGCCGGAGTCGCCGATGAACCGTGTCTTGAAGCAGGAAACCCTGAGCAAGGTTCCCGAAGTCACGCTGGTCTTCTGGGTCATCAAGATCGCCGCGACGACGCTCGGCGAGACCGGCGGCGACACCGTCACGATGACGCTGAACTGGGGCTATCTTGCCGGCACCGCGCTTTTTCTCGGCGTGCTTGTCGTGCTGGTCGCCGCGCAAATTCGCGCGAAGAAATTCTACCCCTTCCTCTATTGGGCGACGATCGTCGCCTCCACTACCTTCGGCACCACGATGGCCGATTTCGCCGACCGGTCGCTCGGCATCGGCTACAGCGGCGGATCGGCATTGCTGTTTGGCTGCCTGATCACGGTGCTCGGCCTGTGGTATTGGTCGCAGGGCACGATCTCGGTCAACACCGTCAGCACGCCAAAGGTGGAGGCGTTCTACTGGGCCGCGATCACCTTTTCGCAGACGCTTGGCACCGCCCTCGGCGATTGGATGGCCGACACCGGGGGGCTCGGCTACGAAGGCGGCGCTCTTGTCTTCGCCGTCGGGCTCGCGGTGGTAGCAGCACTATACTTCCGCACCAACACGTCACGCGTGCTGCTGTTTTGGGTGGCCTTCATCCTTACCCGGCCGCTCGGCGCCACGGTCGGCGACCTTCTCGACAAGCCCGTCAGCAACGGCGGGTTTGCGCTTAGCCGGCCGCTCGCCTCGGCGGTGATCGCGGCATTCATCCTCGCCTGCCTGCTGGTGCTGCCGCAACGCGCGGGGCGCCATCCCGACGCCGCCAAGGCGGTCACGCTGGGCTAGGGATGGTGCGCAGGGCCAACGGCACCGGGGTGCGCGCGGCAATTAGTGGGCATCCAACCCGGTGCCCGGCCCGGCGGGGTGTGCCGGGCCGGTGCGGGAAACCCCCGTTCTTAGTTCGGGTGGAAGACGAGGGTGCGCAGCTCGATGCTCTCGCGCGGGAAGGCGCCGGCCGGAGTGGTCGGGTCGGTGAACGAGGTGTGCGGCATAAACCGCGCGCGCCCGTCGGTCTTGGTGTCGGCGATCTTCAGCAGCAATGCCTGGTCCCGCTTCATCTCGGGCACATAGTACCATTGATGCGCCGGGTTCCACGTCACCGAATAGGTCTCGCCGACGCGCTCGCGATAAACGAGGTCCGACGCCACCAGATCGGCCGGGTCGACAGTGCGCGCATCGCACACCGCGAGCGGCGCGTCCTGCAGTGGCCCGCGGATCGGTCGCCAGAGGTTGATCACCTGGACGCGGCCCTTCAATAGCTCCTCGGCTTCGTCGGGCAGCAGGTCGCGGACCCGCTGCGGCCCCGAGCGCGCGGTGTGGTCGACATGAACCCGGGTCGCCGGCTGGCGCGGTCCGCCGGCCGAGCGGTCCTGCACGCCCGGCACGCGGCGGCGCTGCAAATGGTCGAAGATGAAGACGCGGCTGGCACCGGTGACCTCGGCGAGAAAGCGCTCGGCCTCCGGGTAATAGACCCGGCGCACCTCGTCGTCGTCCCAGAAATCATGCACCGCGGTCTTCTGCTCGACGAGCGCGAAACCCTGCCGATCAAGCTCGATTTCCGATGCGATCGGCCGCATGTCGTGGATGCGCACCTGGTGCGGGTCGGCCGTCATGTTCGAGCGGAACTCGCCGGGTGCCGCCTCATAGGCGTAATAGCGCGGCCGCTCGGCCATCGGCTTCAGGTAATTCAGCTCGGCTTCGACATAAGGTAGTTCAGTGGCGGTCATGACTTCTCCTCCTGGCTGCTTGATGATGGCGTGATCTCAGAAAAAAGGGAACCTGATTTGCGGTGGCGGATCCGAGCCCTCCGGCGGCGGTGCCGCAAGGACCGCCCGCTCCAGCCAGCTCGCGAGGCCGCCACGGACGGCGCCCACCAGGCGCCGCAATGGCGATTTCCGCCGCGACCTGTCGACGATTTGGTTGAGCTCGTCGGTGACCTGGGCCGCTTGCACGGCACCAGCCGCCTCTGACCGATCCAGCGGGCTCGCCGCCGGCATTCGCGTCAAGTCTGTCGTCGTCATTCATTCCCTCCAGAACGGCTTGTTGCTGCGAAACTCGGCCTCGGCTCGGCTAATGCCGATGTCGGCCAGCATCCGGTCGTCGAGCGCGGCGAGCTGCGCGCGATCCGTCGCGCGGCCGCGCCATTCATGGAGTTTTGCGAGCATCCGCGCAGCGGCATTGCTCGCCGAATGCAGCGTGGTATGCGGCCGAGCAGCCGCAACCGACCCGCACGCATCCTCGAAGCGAACTGCTGACATATGAAAACCTCTAAACCGTACCAGCGCTCGAACGCGCTTGCAGAGTACTTTCGTGCAACTTAGATGACCGTTGTG
>Ga0210395_10000200_pt1 | contig 47116 bp, 44 predicted proteins | sample IncBWH4OmetaG_FD_150861 | JGI IMG/M metagenome (GOLD analysis project Ga0210395, IMG submission 150861) | Forest soil microbial communities from Barre Woods Harvard Forest LTER site, Petersham, Massachusetts, United States - Inc-BW-H-4-O ...
TCAGCCGCTGGCCGACCCCCGGTACATGTGCTGTGACCTCGATGCCGAGGTCGCGCAGATGGCCCGCCGGCCCGATCCCAGCGCGCAGCAAATGCGCCGGCGAATGGATCGCGCCCGACGAGACGATGACTTCCCCGTGGCCCGACGCGACGCGGAATTCGGTCTCCTTGCCGTTGACCAGCGCCTTGACCCCGACGCAGCGCGTCCCTTCGAACAACAGCCCGGCGACCTGGGTCAATGGCGAAACCGTTAAATTGTCGCGCAGCCGGGTCCCCGGATCGAGATAGCCGATCGCCGCCGAGACCCTGCGGTCATAAAGGTTCGAAATCGTGATCGGGAAATAGCCGTCCTTGAACTCGCCGTTCTGGTCCTGGATATAGGGAAACCCCGCCTCTTCGAACGCTTTGGCGACCGCCTTGGCGTGGCCGTTCCACATATCGGGAAAGATGCGGCGGACCGGGATGCGGCCGTCCTTGCCGTGCCACGGCCCATCGAAATCCATGTCGCGTTCGACTTTTTTGAAATAGGGCAGCACCGCATCCCAGTTCCAGCCCATCGCACCGCGCGCCTGCCATTCGTCGTAATCGGAGGGTGCGCCGCGATTGGCGAGTTGGCCGTTGATCGACGAGCCGCCGCCCATGACTCGCGCCTGTTCGTATTTGCGCAATGGCGGGCGGTCTTCCTCGGGCCGGTTGTGCGAGATCACCTCGGTGTGGACTTTGAGCTCGGTCCAGTGAAAGCGCGGGTTGAAATAGGCCGTACCGGGATAGCTGTCGAGGATTTCGGGCGGCACCTTGCCGTGCGGCGTGTCCTGCCCCGCCTCGCACAGCAATACCTGGTTGGCGCTTTTGGCCGACAGCCGGTTGGCCATGACCGACCCGGCCGAGCCGCCGCCGACGATGATGTAGTCGTAATTCATCTCCTCCCCCTCGGCGCACGCCGCATCGTGCATTGCGTTCCGGATGTTAGCGGGTAGGCGCGCCGCCGAGCAAGCCGTCGGGCGGGAGGCGAGCGAAGAGGAACGCCGGACCCGTCGGTGGCGAAAAAAGAAACAGCGGCGGCCAAGGGCGTCGCCGACGATCGGCCCGGCCGCGTCCCGGTCACTTTCTCCGCTGGCGCCGCCTTAAAGCCAATTCATTCCCAGATCGGCCGGCCCGAACCCGGCAGCCCGTAGCTCGTCCATTTTTGTGTCACTTCGGCGACGATTTCCTCGGCCATGCGGATCGGCCGGCCCCATTCGCGCCGGGTTTCGGGCGGCAATTTGCCGGTCGCGTCGAGGCCGATCTTACCGCCGAGCCCCGATTCGGGCGAGGCAAAGTCGAGATAGTCGATCGGTGTGTGGTCCACGAGCGTCACGTCGCGCACCGGGTCCATGCGGGTCGAGATCGCCCACATCACCGATTTCCAGTCGCGGGCGTCGATGTCGTCGTCAACGACGACGACGAATTTCGTGTACATGAACTGGCGCAGAAACGACCAGATCCCCATCATCACCCGCTTGGCGTGGCCGGGATAGGCTTTCTTGATCGCCACCACCGCGATGCGGTAGGAGCAGCCCTCGGGCGGCAGCCAGAAATCGACGATCTCGGGAAATTGCTGTTGCAGCAGCGGGATGAAGACCTCGTTCAGGGCCTCGCCGAGGATCGACGGCTCGTCCGGCGGGCGGCCGGTAAACGTCGACAGGTAGATCGGGCGATGGCGCATCGTGATCGCCGACAGCCGGAAGACCGGAAAGCGCTCAACCGCGTTGTAATAGCCGGTGTGGTCGCCGTAGGGACCTTCGTCGCCGAACTCGTCGAGTGCGACGTGGCCTTCGAGGACGATTTCGGCCTGCGCCGGCACCTTCAGCGGCACGGTCTTGCAGTCGACCAATTCGACCCGGCGGCCGCGCAGCAGCCCGGCGAACTGGTATTCCGACAAGGTGTCCGGAACCGGCGTCACCGCGGCGAGGATGGTGCCGGGGTCGGCGCCGATTACCGCCGCCGCGGGCAGCGGCTCACGCCGCTCGGCACTCCAGCGCCGGTGATGCTGCGCCCCGCCGCGATGGGCGAGCCAGCGCATCAGGGTCGTGTCGCGGCCGGTCACCTGCATGCGGTAGATGCCGAGGTTGAAGCCGTCTTCGCGACGCTCACCCGGACCCTTGGTCACGACCAAGGGCCAGGTGATCAATGGGGCCGGCTCGCCCGGCCAGCAGGTCTGAACCGGCAGGGCGGCAAGATCGATCTCGGCCCCACGCAAGACGATTTCCTGGCAAGGCGCGCTGTTGACGGTGCGCGGCCGCATCGCCATGACCGTTCGCAACAGCGGCAGCAGATCGAGCGCCTCGCGCCAGCCGCCGGGCGGCTCGGGCTGCTTCAAGAAGGCGAGGGTCTCGCCGACTTCGCGCAACTGGTGCGGCTCGCGGTCCATGCCCCAGGCGACCCGCTCGACGGTGCCGAACAGATTGACCAGCACCGGCATCGGGTAGATCCGGCCGCTTTTCGCATCGGCGACATTTTCGAACAATGCCGCGGGTCCGCCCTCGGCCAACAACCGCGTTTGGATTTCGGTCATTTCGAGAATGGGCGAGACCGGTGCGGTGACCCGCGCCAGCCGCCCGCTCGCTTCGAGCCGGTCAACAAACTCGCGCAAGCTGGAATAGGGCATGGCGCGCTATATAGGTGCGGCGGGGCGGGTTGGCGAGCGCGGGTCAGCCGGGCAGCACCTCCCAGATCACTGTTTCGCGGACATCACGGTCTTCGAGCTCGCGGCTCGTCGGCACCAGATAACGGGCGCGCTGCGCAAGACCCGCGACCGGAAGATAGGCGCGGCCAGGGTCGCCTAGGAGTACGAGACATCCGCGCGCGGCGAGCGTACGCAGCCACGGGACAACCCGTTGCGCCATCTCGCGCTCGTAGCACACGTCGCCGGCAGTGACGATGTCCCAATTCGGGTCCGCGGCCCCGATCACGTCGGCGGGCATCACCTCCACAGCGACATCGTTGAGCGTGGCGTTGGCGGCGATGGCGGCGATCGCGAAAGGGTCGACCTCGGCGGCAAGCACCTGTCGGGCACCGGCCCTGGCGGCGGCGATCGCGACGAGGCCCGAGCCGGACCCGAAATCGAGCACGGCGCGGCCAGCAACCCATTCGGGATGGTCGAGCAGATAGCGCGCAAGCGCCTGGCCGCCGGCCCAGGCGAAGGCCCAATACGGCGGCGGCACGGCGCCGCGCGACAGGCTCTCCTCGGTCGCCTGCCAGAGCGGCGTCACCTCGCTCGCGAGATAAAGGCGGATCTCCGGCACCAGCGGCGGCCGCTCGACCGCGGTGTTGCGCCGCACGAAAATTGCGGGATCCACGAGCGCAGTCAGATCAAATGCCCGCCGACGATCCCGGCGAGCAGCAACCAGCCGACCATGCGATTGGAGCGGAACTTGGCGAGGCAATCGGCCGGATCGTCGGTGTCGATGCGGGCCGCCTGCCAGCCGAGTTGCAGCGCCGCCAGCGCCAGCCCAACCCAGAACGGCGCGCCGAGCCCGGCCAGGCGGCCGGCCATTCCCCACAATGCCAATGCCGCGGCATAAAACACGAAAAGCCACGGGCGGGTGCTTGCGCCGAGCGCGAGGGCCGACGATTTGACGCCGATGCGGACATCATCTTCCTTGTCCTGATGCGCGTAGATCGTGTCGTAACCGATCGTCCAGAACACCCCGCCCAAATAGAGCAACCCAGCCGGCCAGGCGAGCGCGCCGGTGACCGCCGTCCAGCCGATGAGCGCCCCCCAATTGAAATTGAGGCCGAGAAAGATTTGCGGCCAGTAGGTGATCCGCTTCATGAACGGATAGGTGCCGATCAGGCCAAGAACCGCAAACCCCGGCAAAATGCTTGCCCGGTTCAGGCTGAACAGCACCGCGGCACCGACCGCCAGTTGCAGCAGCAGGAAAGCCACCGCCCGCGGCACGGTGACGGCCCCGCTCGGCAGCGGACGCAGCCGGGTGCGCGCGACCCGCGCGTCGTAATCGCGATCGGCGATGTCGTTCAACGTGCAGCCGGCGCCGCGCATGACCAACGCCCCAAGCGCGAACAGCGCCATCAGTGCCGGACCCGGCCACCCGCGCGACGCCAGCGCAATCCCCCACCATCCCGGAAACAGCAAGAGCCACGTCCCGATCGGCCGGTCGAGCCGGGCGAGGCGCGCATAGGGCCGGGCGCGCGCCGGCAGCCGGCGCTCGACCCAATCGTCCGGGCGAATGTCGCTGGGATCGGCTGATATCCCGGATTCGTTGTAGCCTCCAGCCGCAGGCGCTTCGATCGCCGCTGCGCCGACGCGGGAGCCGGGATCAGAGGGACCCGCCTCGGAGGCGGAGAGATTGGTGATCATTTTGGACAGGCGGCCCTCATCTGGTGCTCGGTTGCGGTTGCGAACCTTCGGCGGTACCTCCAACATCGTCATCCCGACGCAGGTCGGCATCCGCCGCGCCCGTGGGTACCGGCCTGCGCCGGTATGACAGGGAAAGCATCCGGCAAACCAGATGCAACAAATTTCAAATTCCAGATACTGACTGGAATGATGCCGACCAGCGGTTCGAGGATCGCAATATGAGAGGGCGTCTAGAGGCGCGCCTTTACCTGACGCCGCCGCTGGCGGCCGGTGCCGCGGTCGTGCTGGCACCGGGGCAAACGCATCATTTGCGCACGGTGCTGCGGCTCGCGCCCGGTGCTGCGGTGTCGGCGTTCAATGGGCGCGACGGCGAATGGCTGTGCCGAATTGCCGAACTCGACCGCGACCACGGGTCGCTGGCGGTAGAGCAACGACTGCGCCCGGTCGAGCCGGAAGCCGATCTTTGGCTGGTTTTCGCGCCGATCAAGCGGGCGCGGCTCGATTGGCTGGTGGAAAAGGCAACCGAACTCGGGGTGTCGGCGTTGCTGCCGGTGTGGACCCGGCACACTCAGGCGGAGCGGCTCAATCTCGACCGGCTGCGCGCGCACGCGGTCGCCGCGGCCGAGCAGAGCGAGCGCTTGTCGGTGCCGGAACTGCGCGCGCCGCATCCGCTCGACGCCATCCTAGGAGCATGGCCGGCCGAAAGACGTCTGATCGTCTGCGACGAGACCGGCGAGGGCGAACCGATCGGCGCCGCTTTGGCGGGGCTCGGGCCCGGGCCGACGGCTTTCCTGACCGGGCCCGAAGGCGGGTTCGCCGAGACGGAGCTTGCTTCTCTGAGCAAATTCACTTTTGTTAGCCGGGTTGGGCTCGGGCCCAGGGTGCTGCGCGCCGACACCGCGGCACTCGCGGCTTTGTCGGCGTTTCAAGCGATCGCCGGCGACTGGCGTCGCACCCGTTCGGTCGACCGGGTCCCCGGCTCCGCCACGTAACCGGAGCTACCGTCCGTTAGGGACAGCTATCGCTGGAGTTCCGCCGCGCATGACGACGACGCCGAGCACGCCCGGAGACCCGATCGCCGACAAGCGGCAGCTTGTCGAATACCTCGAATCGGGATCAAAGCCGCCGGCGGCGTGGCGCATCGGCACCGAGCACGAAAAATTTGTCTTTCGCCGCTCCGACCTGCGACGCGTGCCGTATGAGGGGCCGGACGGCATCGCGGCGCTGCTCCGCGGCATGATGCGGTTTGGCTGGAAGCCGGTCGTCGAAAACGGCAATACGATCGCATTGTCGAACGACGCGCGATGTTCGATCACGCTCGAACCCGGCGGCCAGTTCGAACTGAGCGGTGCGCCGCTCGAAACCGTGCACCAGACCTGCGACGAGGTGCACGAGCATCTGCGTCAGGTGCGCGAGGTCTGCGACGAATTGGGGCTCGGCATGATCGGGCTCGGCTTTGACCCGAAATGGCGGCGCGAGGACATCTCGTGGATGCCCAAGGCGCGCTACCGCATCATGCGCGACTACATGCCGAAAAAGGGCCGGCTCGGCCTCGACATGATGCTGCGCACCTGCACCGTGCAGACCAACCTCGACTACCAATCCGAAGCCGACATGGTCAAAAAGTTCCGGGTCAGCCTGGCGTTGCAGCCGGTGGCGGTGGCGCTGTTCGCCAATTCGCCCTTTGTCGAGGGCAAGCCGTCGGGACTGTTGAGCCAGCGCAGCCGGGTGTGGACCGACACCGACCCCGACCGCTGCGGGACCCTGCCGTTCGTATTCGAGCCGGGTTTCGGGTTCGAGCGTTATGTCGACTACATGCTCGACGTGCCGATGTATTTCGTCTACCGCGACGGCCGCTACATCGACGCCAGCGGGCTGTCGTTTCGCGATTTCATGGCTGGAAGGCTATCGGTACTCCCTGGCGAAATTCCCCGCCTGGGCGACTGGATCGACCATCTGACCACGGCTTTCCCCGAGGTCCGGCTGAAGACGTTTCTGGAGATGCGCGGCGCCGATGGCGGCCCGTGGCGCCGGCTGTGCGCGCTGCCGGCGCTGTGGGTCGGCATTCTCTACGACACGACGGCGCTCGACGCAGCCGCGGATCTGGTCGCCGACTGGACCGCAGAGGAGCGCGAGGCGATGCGCCGCGACGTGCCGCGGCTGGGATTGGCGACGCCGCTGCGCACCCGCACCCTGCGCGACGTGGCGCTCGAAATGCTCGAGATCGCCCGCGAGGGGCTGCATCGCCGTGCCCGGCGCAGCGCTTTTGGCGAGGACGAAACCCATTTTCTCGATCCACTCTTCGCGATCGCCGGCTCGGGCCGCACGCCCTCCGAGGAATTGCTCGAAGACTTCCGCACCCGCTGGCACGGCGATATTAACCCGGTCTTCACCGACTACGCGTATTAGGAAGCCCCGAGCCGCTATTCGCGGTCGAGGGGGGCGCCGTCGGCGAGTTCAGCGTAGAAGTTGAACGAATCTTTTGGGCGGCGCTGCTGGGACTCGTAATCGACATGGACGACGCCGAAGCGCTTGCCGTAGCCGAACGTCCATTCGAAATTGTCGAGCAGGGACCACACAAAATAGCCCTTCACCGGCACGCCGGCCGCGATTGCGTCCTGCACCGCGCCGAGATAGCCGCGCAGATAGCCGATGCGCTTCTCGTCGCGGATATGCCCGTCGGCTTCGACCTGGTCGGGGAAAGCGGCGCCGTTTTCGAGGATGTAGATCGGCAGATCGCCGCTGTAGCGCTCCTTGACTTCGATCATCACCGCGCGGAACGCGTCAGGAGCGATCTCCCAGCCCATATCAGTGACCGGTACGCTGTCCGGCGGCGGCAAGGTGCCGGCCTCGAACGGATGGTCGGGGTCTCGCCGCACCCGACTTCGCGTGTAGTGGTTGAAGGCGAAATAATCGAGCTTTTGTCTGATGACTTCGAGATCGCCCGCCTGCACCAGCGGCTCGGCCATCTCGGCGGCAAGCGGCTCGGGGTAATGCCCGAGCATCTGCGGGTCGGGGAACGAGCGGTTCCACAACGCGTCGAGCATCATCGTCGCGATCTCGTCCTCTTCATGGTCGCTCGCCGGTTCGTAGGGGTGGAAATTGAAGATGTTTCCGAGGAGCAGATCGGCGCGCTCGGCCCGCATCGCCTCGACGCCCCGCCCATGCGCCAGGTTCATGACGTGGATCGCGGTCAGCGCGCTGAGGCGGCCGCGAATTCCAGGGGCATGCCCGCCGTCGCCATAGCCTTTGACGCAGGCGCAGTTGGGCTCATTGAACGTCGCCCAATGCTTGACCCGGTCGCCGAGCCGCCGCACCGCCAGCTGCGCATATTCGGCGAACCATGACGCGGTGTCGCGGTTCTGCCAGCCGCCGCGATATTCGAGCGCTTGCGGCAAATCCCAATGGTAGAGGCAGACCCAAGGCTCGATGCCGGCATCCAATATGCCGTCGATCAAGCGGTCGTAGAATTCGAGGCCTTTGAGGTTGGGCATGCCGCGGCCCTCGGGCAGGATGCGCGGCCAGGCGGTCGACAGGCGATAGGCGCCGAGCCCCAATTCGCGCATCAGGGCGACGTCTTCGGGCCAGCGATGATAATGGTCGCAGGCGATGTCGCCGGTGTCGCCGTTGGCGATGGTGCCGGGCAGGCGACAGAACGCGTCCCAGATCGAGGGGCCGCGCCCCTCCTCCCTGACCGCCCCTTCGATTTGATAGGCGGCGGTCGAGGCGCCCCACAAAAAACCATCGGGAAAACTCGTCGCCATCGTCCTGTCTTATCGATTGTTGCGCAGCGCGCGCAGGGCGCTCAGGCAGAGATCAGCCATGGGCGGGCGGCGGCAGGATCGGCGCGCTTTCGATCATCCGCGGACCATCGCCGAGCCGCATCCTCCGCCATTCGGCGGGGTCGCCCATTGCCGCGCCGGGCGGCCGGCCGGACAGCGACATCCAGCGGTCGCGATCCCACGACGTGACCGCGGCATCGACCCGCAAAGACATGCCCGCGGCCGGCGCTGCCGCATCGAGCGCCGCCCACGGGATCAGCGCCTCGGCGGTAATGCGCGGCTGGTCGGCGCCGAAGTAAACCGCCTCCGAATTGGCGATTGGGATGCAGCCGTGCTCGATCGCCCGTTGCGCCCGGCCGGCGCACAGCTCGGCGGCCATTTCGGGGTAGTCGTGGATTTTGGTGCGCGGCGGGATGAAGAACAGCGTAAAGCGCTGCGGCCCGCCGCCGGCATCAACCCCGAGCTCGACCCGGTAGGCGTCGCTCAGCGGGAACGGCCCGTCATAGGCCAGCAGGTCGATGTCGAAATAATCCTGGCCGACCGTCGCCAATTGCAGACCGCGCTCGCTCCAGGTCAGATAAACCTCGCCGAACTCGACCGCTCCCGGCGATGCGGTCAACCGCGGCAGCAGGCTCGCCGGCTTGGGCCAGTCCGACAGCGAGCGATTGCGCAATTCGACCTCGGCGCGCGGAATGACGAACTCGCTCGACGCGCGCGCCGGCGCCGCCGCCTCGGCATGGATCGCGGAGGCGCGGAGATTGGCGGCCGCCAGAGCCGCGGTCAGCCGCCGGTAGGGCTGGTCGTCGATGTCGACGAGCCCGAAATCATAGTCCTCGCCGTCGGGGCGCCCGCCCTTGGGGTGGTCATAATACTGGAACCAGTGGGCGCCGACGATTTCGGGGATCGCGGCGAAGTTCTCGGTCGCCGCCGCCGCTCCAACGGCGCGCTCGGCCTGGGTGTCGACCGTCATCAGATGGCCGTTGTTGAGGTTGCCGGTGCGGTTCTGCCGCGCCGCATAAAACCATTCGGAGACCAGCACGGGCTTGCCGCCGGACAACTTTCGCAGCCCGTCGAAATAATAATCGGCGATCCAGCCGTCGCTCGCATCGACGTTGTAGTTGGTGGCGATGGCATCGACATAGGGCGCCATCGCCCTGATAGCCGCCGGGTCGTAATAGATCGGCAGGCGATCGCCGAAATAGAGCGCGTCGGGATCGGCGGCCCGGATGGCACGGGAGGCGAGCGCGTAATAATGGCGGGCAACGATGCCGCACCACTCGCGCACGACATGGATGCCGGCGCCATCGGGCCGCATCCGCGTCATCCCGGTTGCGGCGAGCAGCGCGGCCCATGAACGGACGTTGGGCGGCGGCAAAAAATCGGCGGTGAAACGCGCCCAGTCGCCACCATAATGGTGCCGCAGGGTCTCGACCCAGTGCTGCTTGGTCGCCGAATCTGCCGGCTTCATCGAATAAAAGACAAACAGCGCGCCGGCCCACCAGCCGACCTCGTTGTCGGAAAAATAACCGATCCGATAGGGCGTATTGCGGTAGGGCGCCACGAGCTTGCGAGCGAGCGCCATCATCCGCGTCGCGGTCTTTGGCGCGAACGGGTCGAACCAGTGAAAGCGCGCGCGGCGCCCGAGCTCGAGGTTGACAACGGTCGGCAGGTGCAATTCCTGCGGTGGCAAGGCCCAGCCGCCGGCGCTGTTGAACCCCCAGGCGGCGAGGCGGCGGCGGGTCGCCTCGACCCAGGCCTCCTCGCTCGGCGCGAACGCCGTCCAGCTGTAATAGACTTTGCCGGCCTTCTCGCGAAACGGATAGCCGCCGTCGAGGGCGTTGACCCCAAGGCTCAAAAAAGGCTGACCGCAGGGCGTCACCAGCCAGGAGACGCCGTTTTTCGTGGTCAGCGACCAGCGCGTCGTCGGCGCCTGGGTGAGGTGGGTGCAGGCCGCGGCGCGCCCCACAGGCAAAGCCGCCACGACAAAGGCTGCGAGCGCCAAGCCCGGCCCGCGGCGGAGCAGCCGCATTATCCCCCCAGATGCTGCCGCCGGTCGGCGGTGAGCTTCACGCGTTGGTGCCGCCGACGGTCAGACCGTCCATCCGCAAGGTCGGCTGGCCGACGCCGACCGGCACGCTCTGCCCGTCCTTGCCGCACGTGCCGATGCCGTGGTCGAGAGCCAAATCGTTGCCGATCATCGTAACCTTGGTCAGCGCATCGGGGCCGTTGCCGATCAACGTCGCCCCCTTGACGGCCGGGCCGATCTTGCCGTTCTCGATCAAATAGGCTTCGGACGCCGAAAACACGAATTTGCCGGATGTGATGTCGACCTGGCCGCCGCCGAAATTGACCGCATAGAGCCCGCGGCCGACCGACGCGATGATCTCCTGCGGGTCGCGCTCGCCGGCCAGCATGTAGGTGTTGGTCATCCGCGGCATCGGTGCGTGGGCGAAGCTTTGGCGCCGGCCGTTGCCGGTCGGCTGGGCGCCGAGCAGGTGGGCGTTCATGCGGTCCTGCATATATCCCTTGAGGATCCCGTCCTCGATCAGGGTCGTGCAATTGGTCGGCGTCCCCTCGTCGTCGACCGTCAGCGAGCCGCGCCGGTCGGGCATCGTCCCGTCATCGACGACGGTGACGCCTTTGCTCGCGACCCGCTCGCCGATCATGCCGGAAAAGGCTGAGGTCTTTTTGCGGTTGAAATCGCCTTCGAGCCCATGTCCGACCGCCTCGTGCAGCATGACCCCCGGCCAGCCCGGGCCGAGCACGACGATCATCTCGCCGGCCGGCGCCGGCACCGCGCCGAGATTGACCAATGCCTGGCGCAACGCCTCGTCGACCTCTTCCTTCCAATGGGCGGGATCGAGGAAGCGATCATAGGCGATACGCCCGCCGGCGCCCGAGGAGCCGGTTTCCATGCGGTCGCCCTCGCCGACGACGACCGAGACGCCGAGCCTCACCAGCGGGCGAATATCGGCGACCCGGCGGCCGTCGGCGCGGATGATCTGCACCCCCTGCCATACCCCACTCAACGACGCCATGACCTGTTTGACCCGCGGGTCGCGGCTGCGCGCATAGGCGTCGATTTCGGCGAGAAGCCGGGTCTTGGCGCCAAGATCGACGAGGCCCAGCGGGTTGGCATCGGTGTAGAGGCTGTGGTTGGTGCCCGGCGGCGGGCCGGCCATGACCCCGGCATAGCCGCTCGCCACCGCCCGCACCGTCGCCGCGGCGCGGCGGATCGCCGCTTCCGAAAGATCGGAGGCGTGGGCGTAGCCGGCCGCCTCGCCCGCCACCGCGCGCAGCCCAAAGCCCTGGGTCGTGTCGAAGCTGGCGCTTTTGATGCGGCCGTCATCGAGCGCCAAACTTTCGGATTGGCTGTATTCGAGGTACAGCTCGCCGTCGTCCATTCCAGAGAGCGCCTCGGCGACAATGGCCTCGACCCGGCCGGGGTCCATGCCGGTGCGCTCGAAGAACAAATCGTCGGTAACGGCGAGATCGGTCATTCGCTACTCCTGTGGTGTTGCCTCCAATATGGTCGCCGGCGGCGGCGAGCGAAAGTCGCGATTGCAGCGCGACGTCGCCGCGGGACTGTCTAAACCCCCGCTGCGGCGGCTTGACGCAATAGGTTAGGCCCGTTGTGGCGCCCGGCGGCGATGGTGTAGCCTCGCAGTCGCTTTGTGGCATTGAGCCGGAGCCAAAACGCGTGACCGGCGCCGGCTGGCGAAGCGGGGAAAGGGTCGATGGCGCCGCTTTGACCGTCTGCCGCGGAACAGCGGCCGCCGGTGGTGGCGGGACCGCTGTGCGGCCGATTGGGCGGATCAAAGGCAGCCGGAAGATGGGGCGGTTGACGGGTTTGCTGACAAGAAGGCGGGTGGTGCGGGCGCTCTTTTTGGTGGCGCTCGCGGTCGTCGTCACCGGTGTGCTCGCGGCGGTCGCCAGGGCGGCGCAGCCGCGTCCCTGGGAAATGGGGATGCAACCGCCCGCGACCCCGGTCAAGGACCGGCTGAACGCGTTTCACAACGAGCTGCTGGTGATCATCTTTTTGATCGCCGGCTTTGTCATGGCGCTGCAGCTCTACGTGATCGTGCGCTTCAATCATCGCCGCAACCCGGTCCCATCGCGCACCTCGCACAACGCCGTCATCGAAATCCTGTGGACGATCGTGCCGGTGCTGATCCTCGTCATCATCGCCATCCCGTCCTTCAAGCTGATGTACTACATGGATCGGGTGCCGAACCCGGACATGACGATCAAGGTCACCGGCCATCAATGGTACTGGTCGTACGACTACCCGGACCAGAAGGACCTCGCCTTTGACAGCAACATCATCCAGCAAGCCGATTTGAAGCCGGGGCAACTGCGGCTGCTCGAAGTCGACAATCCGCTGGTCGTGCCGATCCACACCAACATCCGCGTGCTGGTGACCAGCACCGACGTGATCCACAGCTGGTTCATTCCGTCCTTTGGCGTCCAGGAATACGCGGTCATCGGCCGGCTCAACGAGAGCTGGTTCAATGTCGACCGCGAAGGCACCTATTACGGCGAGTGCAATCAGATCTGCGGCGTCAACCACGCCTTTATGCCGATCAAGATCGTCGCGCTGTCAAAGGCGGCGTTCCAGACCTGGCTGACCGACGCCCAGAAAAAGTTCGCGCGCAATCAAACAAACGGCGCCGCGGTGCGGGTCGCCGACTTGCCGGCGCCGGCCGGCAACTGAGAGCAAGAGGGTCGCTTATGACGTACGAGCGGGAAGCGCACGCGGTCGAGGAAAACGGCTACGGCGCGTATGGCCACGCGGGTCAACCGGGATTTTTCACCCGCTGGCTGTTCTCGACCAACCATAAGGACATCGGCACGCTCTATTTGATCTTTGCCGTCTGCGCGGGTGTGATCGGCGGCGGGTTTTCGGTCGCGATGCGCTTTCAGCTGATGCACCCCGACAACCACTTCATCACCGATCATCAGATCTACAATGTGCTGATCACCGCGCACGGCCTGATCATGATCTTTTTCACGGTCATGCCGGCGATGATCGGCGGCTTTGGCAATTGGATGGTGCCGCTGATGATCGGCTCGCCCGACATGGCGTTTCCGCGCATGAACAACATCAGCTTTTGGCTCTTGGTGCCGTCTTTCGCGTTGCTCTTGGGCTCGACCATGGTCGGCGGGGGCGCCGGCGTCGGCTGGACATTGTACCCGCCGCTGTCCGGCCCGATCGGCAGTCCCGGACCGGCGATGGACATGCTGATCTTCTCGATACACTTGGCCGGCGCTTCGTCGATCATGGGTGCCATCAACTTCATCACGACGATCTTCAACATGCGCGCGCCGGGCATGACCCTGCACAAGATGCCGCTGTTCGTGTGGTCGATCCTGGTGACCGCGTTTCTGCTGCTGTTGTCGTTGCCGGTTTTGGCCGGAGCGATCACGATGCTGTTGACCGACCGCAATTTCGGCACCTCGTTTTTCAACCCGGCGGGCGGCGGCGACCCGCTGTTGTTCCTGAACCTGTTCTGGTTCTTTGGCCATCCCGAGGTCTACATCCTGATCCTGCCCGGTTTCGGCATGATCTCGCAGGTCGTCTCGACCTTCTCGAAAAAGCCGATCTTCGGCTATCTCGGCATGGTCTACGCGATGGTCGCGATCGGGGTGGTCGGGTTTGTTGTCTGGGCCCACCACATGTTCACGACCGGGATTTCGATCGACACGCGCGCCTATTTCACCGCGGCGACGATGGTCATCGCGGTGCCGACCGGGGTCAAGATCTTCTCGTGGATCGCGACAACCTGGGGCGGCTCTATCGAGTTCAAGACGCCGATGCTGTTTGCGATGGGGTTCATCTTTCTGTTCACGGTTGGCGGCGTCACCGGCGTCGTGCTGGCCAATGCTGGTGTCGATTTCGCATTGCACAACACCTATTACGTCGTCGCCCATTTTCATTACGTCCTGTCGCTGGGCGCGGTATTTTCGATCTTCGCTGGTTTTTATTACTGGATCGGCAAGATGTCGGGCCGGCAATACAACGAGACTTTGGGGAAGATCCATTTCTGGACGACCTTTATCGGCGTCAACCTGACCTTTTTCCCGATGCACTTTCTCGGGCTCGCCGGCATGCCACGGCGCATCGCCGACTACCCGGACGCGTTTGCCGGCTGGAATTTCGTCGCCTCAATCGGGGCCTACATCTCGTATGCCTCGACCCTGCTGTTCGTCTTCATCGTGCTGCAGACGCTGATCGCCGGGAAGCGGGTCGGGGCCAACTACTGGGGTGAGGGGGCAACCACGCTCGAGTGGAAATTGCCGTCGCCGCCGCCGTTCCACAGCTACGACGAACTGCCGATTATCGCCTGACCCGGAATTCGCGCGGAGATTGTTGCTTTCGTGTCCGACCTGTCCGAGACGACACCGCATATCCTGTTGCCGCTGACCGGGGCGTCGATTGGCGGGGTTGGCGATTATGTCGAGATCCTGAAACCCCGGGTCATGTCGCTGGTGGTGTTCACCGGGCTGGTCGGAATAGCGGTGGCGCCGGGGCACCTCAATCCGGTGCTGGCGCTGGTCGCGGTGCTGTGCATTGCCGTCGGCGCCGGAGCCGCCGGTGCGATCAACATGTGGTACGATCGCGACATCGACGCGATGATGGCCCGCACCGCGGCGCGGCCGTTGCCGGCGGGCCGGATGATGCCGGGCGAGGCGCTCGCTTTCGGCATCGTGCTCGCGGTCGGCTCGGTGTTGATGATGGCGCTGGCGGTTAATTCGATCGCCGCCGGGCTGCTGGCGCTGACCATCGCCTTTTACGTCTTTGTCTACACGATCTGGCTCAAGCGGCGGACCCCGCAAAACATCGTGATCGGCGGCGCTGCCGGTGCGTTCCCGCCGCTGATCGGCTGGGCGGCTGTCACCGGCGACATCGGCTGGCCCGCGGTTTCGCTGTTCACTATCATATTTCTCTGGACCCCGCCGCATTTCTGGGCGCTCGCGCTCTATCGCGCCGGGGATTATGCCAAAGCTGGCGTGCCGATGCTGCCGGTGGTCGCCGGACCGCGAGCAACCAAGCGTCAGATGCTGCTCTATACGCTGGCGTTGTGGCCGGCGAGCGCGGCCCCCTGGGTCATGGGTGTCGCCGGTGCGATGTACGGTCTCGGCGCATTGGCGTTGAGCATCCTCTTTACCGCGTCGGCGATCAGGGTCTGGATCGACGACAGCGAGCGCAGCGCGCGGCTGATGTTCGGTTTTTCGCTGCTCTACCTGCTGCTGGTCTTCAGTCTGCTGTTGGTCGACCACACCGCCGCGGGTGCGGCTCGGGGAGCTTGGCCGTGACCGCGATGGACCATCCGGAGCAGGAACGCGAGCGGATGATCCGGGCGCGCAATCGCGCGCTCGTCGGCGTACTGGTAGCGCTGGTGGCGCTGTTTTACGCGATCACCATCGTGCGGTTCGGAAGTTAGGTCGTGGCCGAACGCAGCCCCGCCGTGGACCGTAGACGACAGCGCGGCGCTACCGTGCTGATCCTGGTGGCGGTCGTCGCCGGGATGACCGGGCTGACGTTCGCGTCGGTGCCGCTCTACCGGATCTTTTGCGGCGCGACCGGGTTGGGTGGTACGACGCAGCGCGCCGCGACCGCACCCGACGAGGTTTCGCGCGCGCTGGTGACCGTCAGCTTCGACGCGCAGACCGCACCGGGCCTCGATTGGGAGTTTCGGCCGCTGACACCCTCCGTCACCGTCCATCCGGGGGCGCAGACCCAAGTCTTTTTCCGCGCGGTGAACCGCAGCCCGGCGCCGGTGACCGCGCGCGCTGTCTACAACGTGACGCCGAGCAAGATCGGCATCTATTTCGACAAGCTGCAATGCTTTTGCTTTAGCAACCAGACCTTGGCGCCGGGGCAAAAGACCGATATGGGGGTCGTGTTTTTTGTCGACCCCGACATGCTGAAGGATCCCGACACGCGCGAAGTGCGTTCGATCACCCTGTCCTACACGATGTTTCGTGCAGCCGGGTTTCGCGCGCCTGCCGCGCCCAGCGCCGAAGCCGCGCCTACCCCATTGCCGGCGCCACACTCCGTAAATTGACCGATCCGAGGCCCCGCCGATGAGCGACACCCATGCGGCGCACGCCGCGCACGCCCCAAAGCACCCCTATCACCTCGTCGACCCGAGCCCATGGCCGATCCTCGGCGCCGTCGCCGCCGGCATCCTGTTCGGCGGCGCCGTTCTCTATATGCATGGCCATGGCTGGACGCTGATGATCGTCGGCGTTCTGTGCGTGCTGGCGATCATGGCGGTGTGGTGGCGCGACGTGATCCGCGAAGCGACGTTTCAGGGCTACCACACCCCGATCGTGCAGCTCGGGATGCGTTATGGGATGGCGCTGTTCATCGCCTCCGAGGTGATGTTTTTTGTCGCGTTTTTCTGGGCGTTCTTTTCGTCGAGCCTGTTTCCGGTCGGCGGGGTGTGGCCGCCCAAGGGCATCCAGCCCTTCGACCCGTTCGAGTTCCCGTTTCTGAACACCCTGATCCTGCTGCTGTCGGGCACGACGGTGACCTGGGCGCATCATTCGCTGCTCGAAGGTGACCGCAACGGCATGCTGCGCGGTCTGGCGCTGACGGTCTTTCTCGGCCTCTGCTTCACCTCGGTCCAGGCCTACGAATACAGCCACGCCGCCTTCCATTTCACCGGCGGCATATTCCCATCGACGTTTTTCATGGCGACCGGGTTTCACGGCTTTCACGTCATCATCGGCACGACGTTTTTGATCGTCTGTCTCGGCCGGGCGTGGCTCGGGCATTTCCGCCCCGACCACCATTTCGGCTTCGAAGCCGCCGCCTGGTACTGGCATTTTGTCGATGTCGTCTGGCTGTTCCTGTTTGTCTGCATCTATTGGTGGGGCGGCGGCAGCGCCGCCTTTGAGGGGGCGGGAGGCTGAACGCGGCGCTGCGCCTCATATGGCGGAGCAGGACAGCGTCGCCGCATCCCATGCCGGGGTTTCCTGGGTGCGGGCGGCGCTCGGCTGCCGCTGCCCGCGCTGCGGCCGGGGGCGCCTCTTCTCCGGGCTGCCCGATGTGCGGCCCGGCTGCGAGGTGTGCGGGCTCGACTTCTCGGCGCAGGACGCCGGCGACGGTCCGGCGGTGTTTGTGATCCTCTTTCTCGGCCTGATCGTGGTCGGCTTGGCGGCGGTCGTCGAGATCGAATTTTCGCCGCCGATCTGGGTTCATCTGCTGCTGTGGACACCCATGATCCTCGGCGGTGCCGTGGCGATGCTGCGGCCGTTCAAGGCGGGCCTGATCGCGCTGCAATTCCGCCACGATCTGTTGGGTCCATCGCCACGACATTGAGCATCGGCCGGCGATGACCGGGTTTCGCCCGCAATTCTGGCCCACGGTTGTCGCCGTCCCGATCGTCCTGTTGTGCCTCGGGCTCGGCGTCTGGCAGATCAAGCGGTTGTTTTGGAAGGAGGGCTTGATCGCCGAGCGCGCGGCGGCGGTCGCCGCACCCGCGGTCCCGGTGCCGCAAAGCGGGCTGCCGGCGCGCGACGTGGAATTCCGCCACGTCACCGACCACGGGGTGTTTCTGAACGACAAGGAAATCCTGCTCGGCGCCACCTCGGAAGCGGGGCGCAACGGCTACCAAATCTTGACGCCGCTACGCGAACCCGGCGGCCGCATCGTCTTTGTCAACCGCGGCTTTATCCCGGCCGAGCTCAGAGACCGCACGAAGCGCATGACCGGAGAGCCGATCGGGCCGGTGCGGATCACGGGCCTGCTGCGGCTACCGCCCGCGGGCCGCCCAAACTGGTTTCTGCCCGACAATCGGCCCGATTTGAATTACTGGTTCTGGGTCGATCTGCCGGCGATGGCCGCGGCTGACAAGCTCGACCGGGTGGCGCCGTTCTATATCGACGCCGACGCGACCCCCAATCCCGGCGGCTGGCCGCAAGGCGGCGTCACCCGTCTGGCATTGCCCAACAACCACCTGCAATATGCGATCACGTGGTTTTCCCTGGCGGTTGCGATGGTCGTCATTTATGTCCTTTTTCATCGTCGCAACCTGGAGCCCCGATGACCCCCTATCAGCAGTTGGAAGCTCGATTTCGCCGGCTTGGCGCGCTCGAAGAGGCGATCGGCGTGCTGAACTGGGACAATGCGACGATGATGCCGCCGGGGGGTGCCGCGACCCGCGCCGAGCAGCTCGCGACGCTGAGCCTCGTGGCACACGAGCAGCTGACGGCGCCCGAAATCGGCGGTCTTTTGGCCGAAGCCGAGGACGAGCGGCCCGCACTCGACCCGTGGCAGCAGGCGAATTTGCGCGAGATGAAGCGGCGCCGCGGCCATGCGGCGGCGGTGCCCGGGGATCTCGTCGAAGCGGTCGCGCGGATTTCCGCCGAATGTGAGACGGTGTGGCGCAAGGCGCGCCCGGCCGACGATTTCGCCGCCGTCGCGCCGTCGCTCGAACAAATGCTGCGTCTGCAACGCGAGGTCGCCGCCGCCAAAGCCGAATGCCTCGGGGTCAAGCCCTATGAGGCGCTGCTCGACCGCTATGAGCCCGGTGGCTCGACCGCGACGATCGACCGCTGGTTCGACGAGATCGCGGGCTTTTTGCCCGACCTGATCGAGGCGGCTCTGGCCCGTCAGGCCGCAGCGGCGCCGCTCGACGATCCGCCCGGGCCGTTCCCGACGCCCGCCCAGCGCCAGGCGGCGGCGCGGCTGATGGAAGCGGTCGGCTTTGATTTCGACCATGGCCGGCTCGATGTCAGCGCCCATCCGTTTTGCAGCGGCGCGCCCGACGACGTGCGCATCACGACGCGCTACGACGAGCGCGATTTTACGAAGGCGCTGATGGGGGTGCTGCACGAGACCGGGCACGCGCTCTACAAGCGCAACCTGCCGGCGCGCTACCGGCTGCAGCCGGTAGGTGCAGCGCGCGGCATGGCGATCCACGAGAGCCAGTCCTTGCTGCTCGAGATGCAGGCGTGCCGCAGCCTTGCGTTTACGACCTTCGCCGCCCCGATCCTGTGCGAGGTCTTTGGCGGCGCCGGCCCAGGCTGGGAGCCGGAAGCGCTCTACCGCCGCCAGATCCGTGTGCGGCGCGGGCTGATCCGGGTCGACGCCGACGAAGTCACCTATCCCGCCCATGTGATCCTACGCTACCGGCTCGAACAGGCAATGATCGCCGGCGACCTCGCGGTGCGGGATTTGCCCGCGGCCTGGGCCGAGGGGCTGAACGCGCTGCTCGGGATCGCCCCCGACAACGACCGCGACGGCTGCCTGCAGGACATTCACTGGTACGACGGATCTTGGGGCTATTTCCCGACCTATACTATGGGTGCGATGATCGCCGCACAGCTGTTCGAGGCGGTGCTGGAGGCGGTCCCCGATCTAACCGCGTCGATTTCCACCGGCGACTTCAAGCCGCTCTTCGCCTGGCTGGGCGAGCAGGTGCACGGCCAGGGATCGCTGATCTCGACAGCGCAGCTGGTCGAGCGGGCGACCGGGTCGCCGATCGGCACGGCAAGCTTTGAGCGCCATCTGCGCAGCCGCTACCTCGATCGCCGCAACGAACCGGCATAAGGAGCGTTGACCCGAACAACGACACTGCTCTTGGGGGACACCGTGTTCGACAGTGCCGCGCAACAGCCCGATGGCTGTACCGATCGCCAGTTTGCGCTCGCCCGGTTCGACGCCGTGCGCCGTAACAGCGAGGCGCTCGCCGCCAATCTGACGCCCGAAGACCAATCGATCCAGTCGATGCCCGATGTCAGCCCGACCAAGTGGCATCTGGCGCATACCACGTGGTTTTTCGAGACCTTTATCCTGGGCCGGTTCGACCCCGACTACCGGGTGTTCGACCCTGCCTTCGCCTATTTGTTCAACTCCTATTACGAGGCGGCCGGCCCGCGCCATCCGCGGCCGGAACGCGGGCTGCTGTCGCGGCCCACGGTCGACATTGTCGGCGCCTATCGCGACTACGTCAGCGCGGCAATGATGCGCTTTATCGAGCGCGCGGGCGAGCCGGCCTGGCTTGAGGCGGCACCGCTGGTCGAACTGGGCCTGCATCACGAGCAGCAGCATCAGGAATTGATCCTGATAGACATCAAGCACGTCTTTTCGGTCAACCCGCTGCTGCCCGCCTACCAGGCGCCGCAGCCGCAAATCGCCGCACCGGCCGCACCTCGGCGCTGGGTCGATGTCGCCGGCGGGCTGGTCGAGATCGGCCATCGCGGCAATGGTTTTGCCTTTGACAACGAGACCCCGCGGCACAAGGTGTGGCTTGAACCCTTCCGCCTCGCGACACACCCGGTGACGTGCGGCGAGTTTGTCGACTTCATCGAGGCGAGCGGCTACCGGCAGCCCGAATTCTGGCTGTCGGATGGCTGGGCGACGGTGCGCTCGGAGGGCTGGGAGTCGCCGCTCTACTGGCGCCGTGAGGAAAACGGCTGGTCGATTTTCACGCTCGGCGGCCTGCGCCGCCTAAACCCGGCCGAACCGGTTTGCCATGTCAGCTTTTTCGAGGCCGATGCCTACGCGAAATGGGCCGGCAAGCGTCTGCCGACTGAGGCCGAGTGGGAAATCGCGGCCGAACCCCTGCCGGTTGCGGGCAATTTCGCCGATCGCGGCGGTCGCCATCCGGCCGTGGATGGTGCGCCGGAGCTGGAGCCGGGCGGCGCCACAATGCCGCGCCAGATGTACGGCGATGTTTGGGAATGGACGGCCAGCCCCTATATCCCCTATCCGCGCTTTCGCGCGGGCGCCGGCGCCATCGGCGAATATAACGGCAAGTTCATGTGCAACCAGATGGTGCTGCGCGGCGGTGCCGCCGTCACCCCGGCCGGGCATGTACGAGCGACCTATCGTAACTTCTTTCCGCCCTCGGCGCGCTGGGCTTTCGCCGGGTTGCGGCTCGCGGAGGATGGTTGATGAGGGACGACGCGCGCTTTGCCTTTCACGATCTGGCACCAGGTGAGGAGAGCTTCCGCGACGCGGTGCTGAACGGTCTCGCTCGCTTTCCCAAGGCAATCCCGTGCAAGTTTTTTTATGACGAGCGCGGCTCGGCGCTGTTCGAAGAGATCTGCCGGCTGCCTGAATACTACCCGACCCGCACCGAGATCGCGATCCTCGAAGAGAACGCCGACGAAATCGCGGCGCAAATGGGCGCATATTCCCGGATTGTCGAGTTCGGCAGCGGCGCCAGCCAAAAGGCGCGAATTTTGTTCCAGGCGCTCGACCGTCCGGCCGCCTACGTCCCGGTCGACATTTCACGCGAGCATTTGCGTGAGGCGGCCGCCTCGCTGGCCAAGGACTTCCCGGAACTGCGGGTCATTGCGGTCTGCGCCGACTACACCGGGCCGTTTTCCCTGCCGTCCTTGCCGGGTCCCGCCGGCAAGCGCGTCGGGTTTTTCCCGGGTTCGACGATCGGCAATTTTAAACCCGATGCCGCCGCGCGATTCTTGAAGAACTGCGCGCATATTCTCGGGCCCGGCGGCGAGATGCTGATCGGTGTCGACCTCAAAAAGGATGTCGGGATTCTCGAAGCCGCCTACAATGATCGCGCCGGGGTGACCGCGGCCTTCAACCTCAACTTGTTCGAGCGCATCAATCGCGAGCTCGACGGCGATCTCGACCTCGATTTGTTCGAACACTTCGCTTTCTACAGCGAGAGCGAGGGGCGCGTCGAAATCTATATCCGCAGCCTCGCCGACCAGCAGGCGACGATCGCCGACCGCCGCTTCAGTTTCGCCGCGGGCGAACTGATTCACACCGAATATTCCTATAAATACGCGGTGGGGGAGTTTCGCGACCTTGCTTCGGGCGCCGGTTTCCGGCCGGTCGACACCTGGACCGACCCGGCCGAGCTGTTCAGCGTCCACTATTTCCGCCTGCGCTGAGCGCACTCGCGGCGCCGTTGGCGGTTAGCCCTCGGATTCGTGGTCCTCGCTCGAGACCGCGGCGAGATAGGCCGGCAGATCGGGCCAGCCATAGGCGAGCGCATCAACCCGGCTGCCGCCGACGGGTATCGGCTTATGGCTCACCAGCCGGCCGCCGACCCGCTCGTAGAAAAAGCGGGCCGGATTGTCGCGCAACACCCACACGATCGCCGCGTCGAGGCCGGAGGCCGCCAGGCGCCGGAACAGGGCGATCAGCAGCCGCCGGCCGATCCCGCGATTCTGCCAATCAGGTGCCACATAGAGGGTAAATACTTCGCCCGGAAAGTGCCGCTCGCTGCGGCTCGGCCCGCAACTGCCAAAGCCCCGAACCCCGCCGCCGACATCGAGCGCGACGCGCACGTCGCGCGGCTCGCGCATGATCGCCATCCGCCAGCCGACCTCGCGCCGGCGCTCCGATAAGCCGACGAGATAGCCTGGCGCGAGCACGCCCGCATAGGTCGTGCGCCAGGTCTCGACATCGAGCCGGGCAATGGCGCGCGCATCGGTCGATCTCGCCGCGCGTATCGTGATCTCGTCCATTGCCCATATTGTGCCCGGTTTTGCCGGGCGAGGGGAGGGTTATGCGCCACACCGTGCAATCTGCTAGTATCGGCAAGTTGCCGTTGCGCCGGGAGCGCTTTGATGCCCAGCGACTATTTCGCGGTTCTTGCGCAACATAGCGCGTGGGCCAACCGACGGCTCTTCCGGGCCTGCGGATCGCTGAGTGCGGATTATTTGCGCGAGCGGGCTTCGACCTTTGGCTCGCTGCACGCCACCCTGAGCCAGATCTTGGTCGCCGACCGCATCTGGATCGCTCGCCTCGAAGGCCGCGCCTTGCCGCCGCTCGACGAAAATCAAATCCTCTACCCCGATTTGATCGGGCTGAGAATCGCCTGCCTTGCCGAGGACGAGCGGCTCCGCCACCTGATCGGCGGTCTGTCCGAGGCGATGCTGGGTCAACCGCTGCAGTATCAAAACCTGCGCGGCGACCGTTGCGCGACGCCGATCCGCTTTGCGCTGGCACACCTCTTCGATCATCACTCCGGTTGCCGCGGCGCGGCGCTGGCGTTGCTGGCGCATGCCGGGGTTCGCGCGCCTGCCCTCGACCTGCTCGCCTTTCTCTGCGAAGCGGGAGCCGCACCTCCCGGTTAGCGGGTTTTCCACGTTTTGCCTCCAATTTCATGGAAGGGTCATGACGAGATTTTGGTTTAGCCGGGTGGGCGCGTCGTTGCTGGTGACCTGGACGATTGCGCTGCCGGGCATGGCGGCGGAGAAGGGGAAAATGCCCGCAGAGCCAAAGCATGCCGTGGTCAAACCCGGGGTACAGCGTCTCGGCGGCCCCGGTCCGTGGAATGCCTATCTCTACAAGGAGAAATCCGGGCGGGTATGCTACCTGGCCGGCGGTCCCCAGAAAAGCGAGCCTCCACGGTTTAAGCGCAAGCTGCCGGCGGCGATGGTAACACACCGACCGCAAGAAAATGTCGCCAACGTCGTCAGCTTTGTCGAGGGCTACCCGCTGAAGGACGGCAGCACCGCGTCGCTCGACATCGATGGTACCCATTTCGAATTGTTCACCAAGGGCGATACCGCCTGGTCGCGGACCTCGGATCTCGACAAGACGATCGTCGAGGCGATGGCCAAAGGGCGGCAGGCAATCCTCAAGGCCACGCCGCAAAAGGGTCCGCCGACATCGGACAGCTATTCCTTGTCGGGTTTTGCCCAGACCTTGGCGCTGATTGACAAGGCATGCGGCATCAAGCGTTAGCGCGGGTCATGGCATCATGGCCGGCGCGCTTCCATATCTCCCGATAATGCCGATCGAATCCCCCGCCATCGGCCCGCGCCGCCATCTGGTCGGGCTCGGCCGCGACGCCCTGGCGGCCGAGATGGCGGCCTTTGGCGCCGAACCGTTTCGCGCGCGCCAGCTGTGGCACTGGATCTACCATCGCGGCGCCACCGATTTCACCCAGATGACCTCGCTGTCGAAGGCGTTCCGCGACCGCCTCGCCGAGCATTACGAATTGCGCCGACCGGCGGTGTCGCAATGCCTCGCCTCGATAGACGGGACCCGCAAATGGCTGCTGCGCTTCGCCGACGGCCAGGAGGTCGAAACCGTTCACATTCCCGAGGAGGATCGCGGGACCCTATGCGTCTCCTCCCAGGTCGGCTGCACGCTCAATTGCCGCTTCTGCCATACCGGCACGCAATTGCTGGTGCGAAATCTCGGGCCCGAGGAGATCGTCGGGCAGGTCATGGTGGCGCGCGACGCGCTGGGCGAATGGCCGTCGCCGTCGCACGGGACCGGCGACGACCGCCAGGTGACGAACATCGTGCTGATGGGCATGGGCGAGCCGCTCTACAATTTCGACAATGTAGCGTCGGCGATGACGATCGTCATGGACCCCGAGGGGCTGTCGATCTCGCGCCGCAAGATCACCTTGTCGACCGCGGGGGTGGTGCCGATGATCCGCCGCTGCGGCGCCGAACTCGCGGTCAACCTCGCGATCTCGCTGCATGCCGTGCGCGACGAGGTCCGCGACCGGCTGGTGCCGCTCAACCGCAAATATCCGATCGCCGAATTGCTCGACGCCTGCCGCGCCTATCCCGGCGCCAACAACGCGCGGCGCATCACCTTTGAGTACGTGATGCTGAGAGGCGTCAACGACAGCCCGGCCGAAGCGCGCGAGTTGGTGCGGCTGATCGCCGGCATTCCCGCCAAGGTCAACTTGATCCCGTTCAACCCGTGGCCGGGCGCCCCTTACGAGTGCTCGACCGACGCCGCGATCGCGGCGTTCTCCGACATCGTCTTTGCCGCCGGCTATTCCGCCCCGGTTCGCACGCCGCGCGGTCGCGATATTTTTGCCGCCTGCGGCCAGCTCAAATCGGCGAGCGTCAGATTGCGCCGCAGCGATCGCGCACCGGCGGCCGCGCTCGCCTGCTGATCTAGTCGATCCGTGCTCTACCCGTTCTTTGGCTGCGCGCTCGCCGCTTATGGCGGCATCGTCGGCGGGCTGTATTTCTTCCAGCGCCGGCTGCTCTATCGCCCCGGCCGCACCCGTCCAGAGCTGGCCGATCTCGCGACGCTTGGCGTGCGCGAAGTCGAGACGACAACCGCGGATAGCCTGACGCTGTTCTCGTGGTACCTGCCGCCCTGCGCCGGGCGACCGGTCATCGCCTATTTTCACGGCAATGGCGGCCATATCGGCTATCGCGCCGAACGCCTGCGCCGCTTCGCGCAGGGGGGCTATGGCGTGCTGCTGGCGGAATATCGCGGCTATGCCGGCAATCCCGGCCTGCCTTGCGAGCTCGGGCTCTTCGCCGATGGCCAGGCGGCGCTCGATTTTCTCGGGCGGGCGGGGATCACCCCGGCCGACATCGTGCTGTGGGGCGAGTCATTGGGGTCGGGCGTCGCGGTCTATCTGGCCGCCGAGCGCGAGGTCGCCGGCGTCATCCTCGAAGCGCCGTTTACCAGCGTCGCCGCCGCCGCCCAGCACCACTACCCGTTTGTCCCCGCCGCGATGCTGGTGCATGATCGCTTCGACTCGCTCGCCCGCATCGGCGGGGTCACCGCACCGCTCTTGGTATTGCACGGCGAGCGCGACATGATCGTGCCGGTCCGCCATGGCCGCGCCCTGCTCGACGCCGCGACCGCGCCAAAAGAGGGTTGGTTCGCTCCCGAAGCCGGCCATGAAACCCTCGCCCAGTTTGGTGCCTTGGAGGTGGCGGTCTCGTTTATCGAGCGCCGGGTCCGCCCGCCGGAGACGGAGCCGGTTGCCGCCGACCGCATTTTCGATTAGGCGACGCCCTCGGCACAGCGAGGTAACGAGTGATGGCGGATACGGTCAAAAAAGTGGTGCTCGCCTATTCCGGCGGGCTCGACACCTCGGTCATCTTGCGCTGGCTGCAGGAGACCTATTGCTGCGCGGTCGTCACCTTCACCGCCGATCTCGGCCAGGGCGAGGAGCTGGAGCTGGCGCGCCGGAAGGCCGAATTGCTCGGCGCCGCTCAGATCTTTGTCGACGATCTGCGCGAGGAGTTTGTGCGCGGTTTCGTTTTTCCGATGTTCCGCGCCAATGCCCTCTACGAGGGCGCCTACCTGCTCGGCACCTCGATCGCCCGGCCGTTGATCGCCAAGCGCCAGATCGAAATCGCCCGAGAAGTCGGCGCCGATGCGGTCGCCCACGGCGCCACCGGCAAGGGCAACGACCAGGTCCGCTTCGAACTCGGCTATTACGCGCTCGCCCCCGATATCAAGGTCATCGCACCGTGGCGCGAGTGGGATCTGACCTCGCGCACCCGCCTCCTCGACTACGCCGACCGCCATCAGATCCCGATTGCCCGCGACAAGCGCGGCGAGGCGCCGTTTTCGGTCGACGCAAACCTTTTGCACGTCTCGGCCGAGGGCAAGGTGCTGGAGGACCCGTGGGCCGAGCCCGAGGAGTTCGTCTTCAGCCGCACCGTCGCCCCCGAGGCCGCCCCCGACACACCGGACTATGTCGAAATCGCCTTCGAGCGCGGCGACCCGGTCGCGATCGACGGCGAGGGCCTGTCGCCGGCGGCACTGTTGACGCGACTCAACGAACTCGGCGGGCGGCATGGCGTGGGCCGGCTCGATCTGGTCGAAAACCGCTTCGTCGGCATGAAATCGCGCGGCGTCTACGAAACGCCCGGCGGCACGATCCTATTGGCGGCGCATCGCGGCATCGAAAGCCTGACCCTCGACCGCGGTGCCGCACACCTGAAGGACGAGCTGATGCCGCGCTACGCCGAGCTGATCTACAACGGCTTCTGGTTTTCGCCCGAGCGCCGGATGCTGCAGGCATTGATCGATAACAGCCAGGAAAACGTCGAGGGCACTGTGCGCCTGAAGCTCTATAAGGGTGCCGCCACCGTCGTTGGCCGCAAATCGCCAAAAAGCCTCTACAGCCAGGCCCACGTCACCTTCGAGGAAGACGCGGTCTACGACCAGCGCGACGCTGAAGGCTTCATCCAATTGAACGCCCTGCGCCTCCGCCTCGCCGCAAGGCGCGGCCGCTGACGTGGCCGAGGACGCCCAGCTCGCCTCACTCCCCTTTTTCCTCGGGTCAGCTCCTTGCGGGCGTGGATCAGAGGCTGCCCCGGCGCCGGCCGGGGTCGCGCAATGCCTGCACCGCCGGCGGCAGGATGAAGCTCGCTCGGATCAGGCCATGCGCCAGCAGGTCGGCGAGTCACATCGCATCGTTAACATCGGTCTTGTGTCCAGGCACGTTCTTGACGTGCATCGCGTTGGCAAGCACATGCTCAAAGCTCTCGCCTCCATGATCCCCACCTCGCGACGGCGCCGCCGAGAAGCCCGCGAACGCGAACTCTAGAATGCATGCTCCGCGACCGTGTTGGGATCGCTTTCGATGAATTACCCGATCAGGATGGATGCCGATTATCGCGCCGCCTTAAAGCAAGCCTGAACGCCCATGGGGCGCTGAACCCGGCACACCCGAAGGCGACGGCGTCGAAGTGCTCTCGACGCCGATCGGTGCGGGCGCTCAGCGCCTTGCTCGACGTTCTTGTCCAATCCTACGAGCCACTGTCGGCAGCATTGGCCGACCCAAGAGCTGTTATTATCGCGCCCTGCGCACCGGGGGGATTTCGCCGTGGGCGATCAGGTTGCAGCCGGTCGCGGTCTTGATTTCCTCGACCGTGACGCCGGGGGCGATTTCCTTTAGTTCGAGGCCTTGCGGCGTCACTGCGAACAAGCCGTAATTGGTGACGACAAGGTTGACGACGCCGCGCGCCGTCGCCGGGATCGCGGTGCGCTCGACCAGCCGTGGGGCGCCGTTGCGGGTCTGGTGCTCCATCGCGACAAAAACATGCTTGGCGCACGCCGCCAAATCCATCGCCCCGCCGATGCCGCCGCCCTGCTGCCCGGCGGTCTTCCAGTTGGCGAAATCGCCGTTCTCGGCGACCTCATAGGCGCCGAGCACGGTCACGTCGATCCGCCCGCTGCGGATCAGCGCGAACGAATCCGCGTGATGGACGATCGCGGCACCCGGCCGCAGGGTCACATGCTGGCCGCCGGCATTCACGAGGTGCATGTCCTCCTTGCCGGAGGCGGCGAGTGGGCCGTAGCCGATGACGCCGTTCTCGGAATGAAAGATGATCTCCCTGTCGCCGAAATCGCAATTCGAGCACAAGGTCGGGATGCCGATACCGAGATTGACGATCCAGCCGTCGCCGAACTCCATCGCCAGCCGGTCGCACATCTGTTGGCGGCTGAGCCCTTTCGCCCTCTCGTTCATCGTGGGGTACTCGCTGGCAGTTGCGGCCACCAACCCTCGGGCGGCGGCGGGATCTTGACGATACGGTGGACGAAAATCCCTGGCGTATGCACGTCGTCGGGGTCGATCGCACCGACCGGCAGAATGTCTTCCTCGACCTCGACGACCGTGACCCGCGCCGCCATCGCCATGATCGGGTTGAAATTGCGCTGCGAGCGGCGGAACCGGAGATTGCCGGCTTCGTCGGCCTGATAGGCGCGGATCATCGCATAGTCGAGCGGCAACGCGTGCTCGAGCAGGTATTCACGGGCGCCGAACACCCGCGTCTCGCGCCCTTCCGCGAGTTCGGTGCCGACCGCGGCCGGCGTGTAGAAGGCCGGGATGCCGGCGCCGGCGGCGCGCATGCGCTCGGCCAACGTCCCTTGCGGCACAAGCTCGGCCTCGATCAGGCCCTTCGCGACGTATTCCGACAGGACGAGCCGCTGCGAGGCGCGGGTAGGCGCGGTAAAGGCGCAGACCACCTTTTTGACCTGCCCGTTCTGGATCATCTGGCCCATATCGGGCGAGTCGGGCGGCAGGGTGGCGCCGCCGCGCGTCGAGTTCGAGACGCAGGTCAACCCCTTGGCGCCCTGCGCTGCGACGGCGCCGTAGAGGTTGATCGGCATGCCGACCACCGCAAACCCGCCAAAGCCGATCACCGCACCATCGGGGATGTCCCGCACCGCCTCGGCAAAGCTCGCGAAAATCTTGCTCCTGGCGCTCATTCCCCCGCCCGCTTGCTGCTTCGGCGCCATCATGCGGCAGCCGCCGCCGGCCGGCAACAAGCGGGCGCGGCGACCGGTCTCTCGAGGCACGATTTTTGGCCGGGGCGGCACGATTTTGGCCCCGGTACCTTGCGCAAACCCGGATCACCGGACGACCTCGCGGACCCCGGGGATCGAGCCACGCCGCACCCGCAGTTGCAGCCGGCCGCCGCGCCGGCCGGCGCAAGCCGATCTCAGGCGAACCTTTGGGCGAAGCTTTTAATGATCCCGGTCGGCTAATGATCCCGGTCGGCGGCGACTTTCCAGTCGTCCGCACTGGTTTGGACGGGCACGGGTCCGGCGGCGCCCGGCGGAGTGTTTTCCGAGACGACTTCGTGGATATGACGGCCGCCGTTGCTGATCACAAACTTGATCCGTATCTCCCCGCCCTGGGTGGGGACCGGAGGAACGCCAAACACGTTCAAATAGATCACCATGCTGCCGGTGCAGTCCGAATCGATCAGATAGGTGCCGGTTTCCCGCCCTGCCGGCGCAAAGTCGGGGCCCGCGAGGTTGTCGCCCTGGTAATCACGCTGCGTCAGATTGCCGTTACCGTCGAAGACCTTGATACCGGTGACGACCTTCGTCGTAATAGGCGGGTTCGGCGGAGGCGGAGGCGGAGGCGCAGGCGTGTAGTTGGTAACGCCGAACGCGTATAGGCCCTTGAGCGTTTCGTTCGAGCAGCCGAAATCGTCGCCGCCTGCCCAGGCGGCCCCGCTCAATGCCGGCAGTGCGATCGCCGCCGCAATCAATCCGCTCCCAAGCAAGCTTTTCATGTCCGATCTCCCTCTGCTTTTTTCGCCGACCGGCCGCGGTTATGCGGGCCGCGTCGGCGGAAGAGGAGAGTGGCAACGCGGCGCCACCGCGGCTTCCTAAAAGCGATGAATTCCCCTAAAATGTTCTAAATCGCTCCTGCTCACACACCCTAAAACCGGGAAAATACTCCCTCTCCGCCCTTGGGGGCGGAGAGGGCCGGGGTGAGGTGGGGGAAGCCGAGCCGCCGACCCCGACCCACCTCACCCTCCCCATCCCCGCAGGTCGAGCCCGCGGGCTTGCGGCTAACGCCGCGATGGGTCCCCTCCCTCTCCCCCCAAACGGGCGGAGAGGGCACGTTGCACCCTCCGGGTCGCCCACGGCGGATGCGGCAGCGCTATCCGACGAAATTTCGCAGAGCCGGGGTCTCGGCGCCGCCGCGACGCGGTGACGGGCGCGGGGCGCGCATGGTACACTTGCCCGTCCTACTTGAGCGCGGAACCCGGCGATGGAGACGCTCGCCCCGGCCGAAACGCTGCTGTTCAAACGCTTCCGCCTCGATCGGAGCGGCGGGCGCCTGCTGAAGCAGGACGAAAACGGCGCCTGGTGTCCGGTTACGATCGGTTCGCGGGCGCTCGACATACTGGCTGCACTGGCGGAGCGGCAGGGCGCTCTTGTCTCGCGCGACGAGATCATGGCCGCCGCCTGGCCGGGCGTGACGGTCGAGGACAACAACCTCGCGGTGCAGATCGCGGCCTTGCGGCGCGTCCTCGATCGCGACCGCGGCGACGACAGCTGCATCCAGACGATCCCGGGACGCGGCTATCGCCTTGCCGTCCCGGTCGCCCGCGGCGACGTCACGAGTGCGGCTGGTTCGTCCGGCAACGGACATGCCCCGGTCGCCTCGGGCAATGGCGGCGCTCCGCTCGGCGACGGCGAGCCGCCGCACCCGTTTGCGATGCCTCATCACGCCGACGATCTCCGGCCGGCACGCACTCGGCTAACGCGCGGCAGCCTTGCGGACTTTGGCGCCGCATTGCTTTTTGCCGCCGCCGCGTTAGCGGGGTTCGCCTGGCAGTTCTCCCGCGTCGAGCCCCCGCCGCCGCGGCTGTCGATTGCGGTTCTGCCGTTCGCCGATCTCAGCCCCGGCCGCGACCAGCAATATTTCGCCGATGCGGTGACCGAGGATCTGGCGACCGATCTCTTGCGTATGGCGGGCATGTTCGTGATCTCGGCCGATATCGCGCTGATCTATCGGACAAAACCGGTCGACGCCAAGCAAATCGGCCGTGAACTCGGAGTGCGCTATGTCGTCGAAGGCAGCGTCGAGCGCGCCGGCGACCGGGTGCGCGTCAACGCCAGCTGATCGACGCGGCCAGCGACGCGCATCTCTGGGCCGAGCGGTTCGACCGCGAATTCCGCGACCTTTTCGAATTGCAGAGTGAGATCACCGGGCGCATCGCCTTCGCGCTCAACCTCGAGATGGTCGACGCCGAAGCCGCGCGGCCGATCGGGAACCCCGAAGCTTCGGACTACATTTTCCGCGGCCGGGAAGCACTTTCCGGCCGGTCGCCGTCGCGCGAAAATTACGACGCGGCGATCGGGTTGTACGAGCGGGCGTTGGCGCTCGATCCGCAATCGACCGCGGCCAAGACCTATCTCGCGGGCGCGCTGATCAACCACGTCTTTTCGTTTCCGACAGCATCGGCGCCGGCCGATCTCGCGCGGGCCGGGAGACCGATCGACGAGGCCTTGGCGGCGGGGACCCGCATTCCGTGGGCGCATTACGTCAAAGGCAGCGTATTGCGCGCGCAGGGGCAATGGGCAGCCGCGATCCCCGAGTTCGAAACGGCTCTCGCGCTCAACCGCAACATGACCGGGCCCTTGCAAGGGCTCGGCTGGTGCAAGCTCTTCACAGGCTCGCTCGACGAGGTGATCCCGCTCGCCGAAAAAGGCATCCGGATCGGCCCGCGCGACTCAAGCATCGGCTTTCGCTACTTCCAGATCGGCGAGGTGCACGAGCTGCAGGGCCGGCCCGATGCGGCGATCGGGTGGCTCGAAAAGACACGTGCGGCGATCCCGGCCCTTGCAGGCCCGCTCCTTCACCTCGCTTCCATCCACGCACTTGCCGGCGACGCCAGACGCGCCGCCGCCGAGTTGGCCGCCGCCCGCGACCTCAACCCGCACCTCTATCCGAGCATCGCCCGCCTGAAGGCGAGCCAGCCGTGGGGCGTGCCAAAGGTGCAAGCCATGTTCGAGGCCACCTATTTCACCGGGCTGCGCAAAGCCGGCATGCCGGAGGAGTGACCGCTTGGCGGGCGCCGCTCCCGGATACGGGTCTGTTGCTGTGACGCTACACGCGTATTATGACTGGTTTCGGGTCATTGTGTCCGACCCGAAATGAATAATCCCGGCATCTCATTGGGTTATCGTCACCCGTGCGCCTTCAGCCCACGAGCTTGTCCCGTGGGGAAAGCGGGGGTCCAGGGGACCGTTCGAGCTCTTGGAGCCCTGGGCTCCCGCTTTCGCGGGAACGACGAATAACACACGCCAGCTGGGCGTCGGAACCGCTGCTCCGCCGATTTCATCTTGGTGTAGCGCAGGGAAAAGTGAAAATGAAGCAACGTCATCGCGACTAGGATCAAGCAAGAACCCACTTCATGCCCGCTGGGGAGACGACATGACCGCCGACAGCCTCGCCGTACCTGCCTTTCGCCCGAGAGCCTCGCTGACCCGGGTCATTGTCGCCGCCTCGCTCGGCAACGCGATCGAGTGGTTCGATTTTCTGGTTTACGGCTATTTCGCGGTGACGATCGCGAAAGTGTTCTTCCCGAGCGGCAACGAGACCGCATCGTTACTGCTGACCCTCGGCGCCTTTGGCGCGGCCTACCTGATGCGCCCGATCGGCGCCATCGTGATCGGCGCCTACACCGACCGCAAGGGCCGCAGGGCCGGGCTGACCTTATCGATCATGTTGATGGTCATCGGCACGACCTTGACCGCGGTTACGCCGGGTTATGCGTCGATCGGGCTCGCCGCACCGCTGTTGATTTTTTTCGCACGCCTGTTGCAGGGGTTTTCGGTCGGCGGCGAGTTTGGCAGCGCCGTTACTTTTTTGGCTGAGCAGACCGCCAAGCGCAAAGGCTTTGTCGCGAGCTGGCAGTGGGCCAGCACCGGGATCACCAACTTTCTGGCCTCGGGCTTCGGGCTCATCCTGGCGAGTACCTTGTCGCCGGCCCAGCTCACTGGCTGGGGCTGGCGCATCCCGTTCCTGTTCGGAATTTTGGTCGGGCCGGCCGGGCTCTATATTCGCCGCAAGCTCGACGAGACGCCGGAATATGTCGCGATCGAGCCGACCCTCACCCCGGTGCGCGACATGTTGCGCGCCCACCCCTTCGAATTCCTGTTGGCGATCGGCGCATCGGCGATCTCGAACAGCTCGGCCTACATCATCCTCTACATTCCGACCTACGCGATCAAGGAATTGCACCTGCCGCAGACCACCGGCTTCATCGCGACCCTGGTCGGCGCCGTCATTCTCGGCCTCGCCTCGCCGCTCGCCGGGCACCTCTCCGACAAGTTCGGGCGCGGCGGCCTCTTGACCGGAACGGCTTGGCTCTTTCTTCTGAGCACTTACCCAATCTTTTATCTGATGGTCGCCTTTCCGTCGCTCGCGACCGCGATCCTCGCCGCGGGCTGGCTTAGCCTGGTCAAGGCCGGCTACAGCGGGGTATTGCCGTCGCAGCTCGCCGAGCTGTTTCCAACCCCCGTCCGCGGGATCGGGGTGTCATTGAGCTTCGCCATCGCGGTGACGATCTTCGGCGGCTTTACGCCGTTTGTCGCGACCGGGCTGATCGCGATGACCGGCAACCGCCTGTCGCCGAGCTTCTACGTCATGTTCACCGCCGCGCTCAGCCTCCTCGCCCTCGTCTTCGTCCGGCGCCGCCGTTATCCGAAACCCGCCGCAGAGCCGGCCGAATAAGGGAACCTCCATCCTGCGGCGGAGCCCTTCGCCGATATGGCGAAAGTGTTGGCGCTCGCCGCCCACGACAACATCGCCATCAAAATCAGCGGCGCCTGCACGCTGTCGCACGAACCGTTTCCGTACAAGGATTTGTGGGACCAGCTCTCTCGCGTCTTCGACGCCTTTGGCTTCGATCGCTGCCTGTGGGGCACCGACTGGACCCGCGCGGTCGCGCTGTTGACCTACGAGCAAGGAGTCGAGGCGTTTCGCGTCACCGACCGGCTCTCCGACAGCGAGCGCGCCGCCCTGATGGGCGAGACCCTGGCGCGGGTCTACAACTGGCCGCTAGCAAAAGCCTGATCCGCCATCTTCCAGGTACGAGACGCTGGCACTGGCAAACCGCAGTTAGGCGCGCCGATCGGACGCAGCTCCTTTCATACCACCGTGCACCTCGGCGAGGATCTCGAATGAGCGCTTGCGTTTCCCGTGGTCGAAGATGTTGGCGGTCACCATCAACTCGTCGGCGCCGGTGCGGCCGATGAAATCGTCGAGGCCGCGGTGGATCGCGTCAGACCCGCCGACAACGGCGCAGGACAGCCCATCGTCGAGGATCGCGCGGGCCCAATGATCGAGCTGCGCGTCGAAGTTCGCGACCGGCGCCGGCAACCGGCCGCGGCGCCCGGTCCGGTTGTTCAGCATCGACTGCTGGAGTGACGAGAACAGAAACCGCGCCTCCTTGTCCGATTCCGCGGCGACGACGGTGATCCCGAGCATGACGTTGGGCGCCGACAGCTGTGGCGACGGGCGGAACCGCTCGCGATAGATCTTCATCGCGTCTGTCATCATCGCCGGCGCGAAATGCGAGGCAAAGGCGAACGGCAGGCCGAGATAAGCCGCGACCTGCGCGCCATAGAGGCTGGAGCCGAGGATCCAGATCGGCACATCCAGCCCGGCGCCGGGAACCGCCTGCACCGCCTGGCCGGGTTCGGCGGGTTCGAAGTAGCCCATCAGTTCGACGACCTCCTGGGGAAAGTTTTCAGAGCCGCCGAGCAAGGCGCGGCGCACCGCCCGCGTGGTGACCTGGTCCGATCCGGGGGCTCGGCCGAGACCCAGTTCGACCCGGCCCGGATGCAGGGCGGCGAGAGTGCCGAACTGTTCGGCGATCAAGAGGGGCGCGTGGTTGGGCAGCATGATGCCGCCGGCGCCGATCCGGATGCTGTTCGTGCCGGCGGCGACATGGGCGAGCGCCACCGCCGTCGCGGCACTGGCAATGCCCGGTAGGTTGTGGTGCTCGGCCATCCAGAAGCGCCGGTAGCCGAGCGCCTCGACATGCCGCGCCAAATCGAGCGAGTTGCGCAGCGACTGCCCGGCGTCGCCGCCTTCGACGATCGGAGAAAGATCGAGTACCGAGAGAGGGACCATCGGCTGAGCATCGCACCGCACGCCGCCGATGAAAACCCGCTCCGCTCGACGCGGTTCCGGTGAGCGGATTGCTGTTATCGGTTCCGCGAGTTCGCACCAGATATGGTCGGTGGTCTTTGCATTCCCGCTCTACGACGACCATCCCGCCCGGCGCACCGCGGTCGTCAACCAGCTGTTGATCGGCGTGTGCGTCGGCGCCTTTTTGTGGCAGCTCGGCCACAACCAGCACCGGATTCTGTACGGCTACGGAATGATCCCGGCGGTGCTGTTCGGTTCGGCCCGGCTCGCGCCGTATTTGCAAATCGTTCCGGCCTGGGCGACGGTCTTCACCAGCATGTTCTTGCACGGCGGGTGGTTTCACCTGATCGGCAACATGCTGTTCTTGTGGATCTTCGGTAACGCCGTCGAGGGTGGCCTCGGGCATTTCCGCTATCTCGTCCTCTACCTGGCGAGCGGTGTCGCGGCGGCGCTGATCCAAGGCTTGTCCGATCCCGGCTCGCATGTGCCGATGATCGGTGCAAGCGGCGCCATCGCCGGCGTGCTCGGGGCCTATGCCCTGCTCTATCCCCGCGCCAACGTGCACGTCTTTGTTTGGATCGTGATCTTTTTCCGTGTCGTCAACGTCCCCGCCTGGACCTTGCTCGGCTTGTGGTTCGCGATGCAGATCATCAGCGGTTTGCAGCAGGCGCATGGGGCGCCAGGGGTGGCATTCTGGGCGCATGTCGGCGGCTTTGTGACCGGCATGATCCTGGTTGTCGTCCTTCGGCCACGCGGCGCGTTTTTGCTGCAGCCTCAGCGCAGCGCCGTGTTCGCGACCGCGACCCCCGCCGCGTTTGTCCGGAACCGGCCGGCGGGCCGCGCCTCGGTGCCGACCGCCGGGCGAGCTTATCGGCGCCCGCGCGGGCCTTGGGATCGCCGGTGAAGGGGTAGCTCGCGCGTCGCGTCGCGCCGGGCCTCGGTCGATGCGGCCAAAGGAGGCCGGTTGGAGCGAGCGGCGGGACTATGCCATAAGATGCCGCGCAGCAAGGGATGGGCCGGGATGGACGAGCGGGACCAATGGCTGAAGGCGGTCGAGCCGCGGCGCGAACGGCCGTGGCGCGGAGTTGCGTCGCCAGCGGTGCTCTGCGGTGGCGCTCGGATCGCTGTCGGGGCCGCATGATGAGCGCCGCACTGTTGCCGCAAGCGCTGAGCTATGCGCCGCACGGGCTCGCCGAAGGGCTCGCCGCGCTCGCCGCCGAACCGGTCTTTGCCGGCATTCTGGCCGAGGCGGGTCCGCCGCGCTTTCGCCGCCGGCGCAACGGGTTCGCGACGTTGCTGCACATCATCCTCGAGCAGCAGGTGTCGATCGACGCGGCGGCGGCGATGCACCGCCGGCTGAGCGAGGTCTGCCGGCCGCTGACGCCCGAGGCGTTTCTGACCCTCGACGAGATGACCCTGCGCGCCTGCGGTTTCAGCCGGCAGAAGGCGGGCTACGCCCGCAACCTCGCCGAAAAAGTCCGCAATGGCGAATTCGATTTTGGCCGGCTCGCCGAAGCCGATGACGAGAGCGCGCAAACCGCACTGCTGGCCCTGAAGGGCATCGGCCGGTGGAGTTCCGAGGTCTATCTGCTGTTTGCGCTCGGCCGCGCCGATATTTGGCCCGCCGCCGACCTCGGCCTGCAAATGGCGGTCGGCGAGCGGCTGGTGCTCGGCGCGCGCCCGAGCGAGCCCGAACTGCGCCGTCTGGGCGACCCCTGGCGGCCGTGGCGCTCGGTCGCCGCCTGCCTGTTCTGGCAATCCTATCTGCACAAGCGCAAGCGGGCGCCGCCGATCCTGGCGGCGGAGCTCTATGCCTGATCCCGACCGGCAAGCGTCGACGCCGAAAATCCGCGCGCTCTGCGTCTATTGCGGCTCCTCGGGCGCGGTCTCGTCCACTTACCGCGCCGCGGCGAGCGAGCTGGGCGGGGGCCTCGCCGAAGCCGGCATCGAGCTAATCTTTGGCGGCGGGCGGGTCGGGCTGATGGGTCTGGCCGCCGATGCCGCGCTCGCGAAGGGCGGTCGGGTGACCGGCATCATTCCGGCGCGCCTGCGCGACGCCGAACTTGCCCATCCGGGCGTCAGCGAACTCGTCGTCGTCGACACCATGCATGCGCGCAAGGCACTGATGGCAGAGCGAGCCGACGCTTTCGCGATCCTGCCGGGCGGCATTGGCACCCTCGACGAAACCCTCGAGATCCTGAGCTGGAAGCAGCTCGGCTTGCACGACAAACCGATCTTCCTCGTCGATGTCGAAAACTACTGGGCGCCGTTGCGCAGCCTTATCGAGCATATTGTCGACAGCGGCTTTGCCCAGCCGAAAACGCGCGATCTGCTGGTCGCCGTCTCGACAGTCGCGGCGCTGCTCAGAGCGCTGGTCGAAGAGCCGCTTGCGGCTTTCAGCCCGCGGCGGACAGTTTGTGAAAAGCGTGGTCGCCGCAACCCGACCGCAACCGGCTGAGGGAACAAAACAATCGCATTCGATCTTTCGATATCCACGACAGCGGTGGATAACTCTGTGTAGAACCGATTGACGAGGTGATCAGCCCTCAAGCTTTTCAATCGCTCGATCCTTCTGCCTAGAATTTAAGCATATTCCTAAGCACTTGTGATACTTGAATAATCGCTGTTTGCGTCGGGGAGCAACTGTGACGGTTGGTAAACTTTATGTAACAACTTGGTAAGAAAGGACATTTTGCCACACTTTGGGCGGCGGGCACGGCGCTGTGCACAAATGTCGCGGGCGCGACGCGCCAAGGCGGTTGGCAAGGTCCTTTGTCGGCTTGTCGAGCCGGGTTGCCCTCTCTATCCTCGCATCCAGCAAAGACCACGGCCGGCAGCTCCCGTCGGCCGCGTGCGAGGATGACGGATGGCGAAAATCAAGGTGGCTCGGCCGATTGTCGAGCTGGACGGCGACGAGATGGCGCGGATCATGTGGAGCTTTATCAAGAACAAGCTGATCTAGCCGTATCAAGAACAAGCTGATCTGGCCGTATCTCGAAGTCTACCTGAAATACTACGACCCTCGGCAGGGAGAGTTGCGACGCCTTCACGTCAGTGCGACAAGACAGGCCATAATCGTCAATAGACCAACTCAGCCGAAACGAAAGCGGCGCGGAGATGCAACCATGTCAGATCTCGAAATCGTTTGGACGAAGGTTGATGAAGCACCTGCGCTTGCTACGTTTTCCCTTCTGCCGATCGTCCAAGGCTTCGTCGGAGCAGCCGGCGTGAAGATGAAGCTGAAAGACATTTCGCTGACTGGCCGCATCATCGCCAACTTTCCCGACAAACTGACGCCAGCGCAAAAGATTAGCGACGAGCTCGCCGAACTTGGCCAACTTGCGATGCGCCCCGAGGCCAACATCATCAAGCTGCCCAACATCTCCGCCTCGATCCCGCAGCTGAAAGCTGCGATCAAGGAGTTGCAGAGCAAGGGTTACGACGTGCCGGACTATCCGGACAGCGACGCGACGCCAGCGGATAAGGAAATCCGCGCCCGCTACGGCAAGGTGCTCGGCAGCGCTGTCAATCCGGTGCTCCGCGAGGGCAATTCCGATCGACGCGCCGCCGGCGCCGTGAAGCAGTACGCGCGCAACAATCCGCATAAGATGGGCGCCTGGACCAAGGACTCAAAATCGCGCGTGGCGCACATGTCGGGCGGCGATTTCTACGGTTCGGAGGTCGCGGCGACCATTGCGGCGCCGACCAATGCTCGCATCGAGTTGGTCGGCAGCGATGGCTCGGTCACGGTGCTGAAGGCGAAGACCCCGCTTCAGACCGGCGAGATCATCGACGCGTCGGTGATGAACCGTAAGGCGTTGCGCGCCTTCTTCGCCGCGCAGATCGACGCCGCGAAGAAGGACGGCATCCTGTTCTCGGTGCACGTCAAGACGACCATGATGAAGATCTCCGATCCGATCCTGTTCGGTCATTGCGTTTCCGTGTTCTTCGCCGATGTGTTCGAGAAGCATGGCGCCACGCTGACGCGCCTGGGCGTTGATCCCGACAACGGCGTGGGTGACATGCTGACCCGGATCGAGACGTTGCCGGAGGCCGAAAAGGCGGCGATCAAGGCCGATATCCAGGCCACCTACGCGAAGCGGCCTGGCCTGGCCATGGTCAATTCAGACCGGGGAATCACCAATCTGCACGTGCCGAGCGACGTCATCATCGACGCATCGATGCCGGCGATGATCCGCGAATCCGGGCATATGTGGGGCCCTGACGGCAAGCTGCACGACGTGATCGCCGCGATTCCCGATCGTTGCTACGGGCCGCTGTTCCAGGCCGTCATCGAGGACTGCGAGGCGCATGGCGCCTTCGACCCGAAGACAATGGGCTCTGTGCCGAACGTTGGATTGATGGCGCAGCAAGCCGAGGAGTATGGCTCGCACGACAAGACGTTCGAGGCCGCCACGGGCGGAATAGTGCGCGTGGTCGCCGATGACGGCACGGTTCTGCTGTCACAGCCGGTCGAGACCGGTGACGTCTTCCGGATGTGCCAGGTCAAGGACGCGCCGATCCAGGACTGGGTCAAGCTTGGGGTGCGCCGCGCGCGCCTGACTAGCACCCCAGCGGTGTTCTGGCTCGACGCCAAACGTGCGCACGACGCGCAGTTGGCCACCAAAGTCGAGACATACCTGAAGAACGAGGACACATCGGGGCTCGACATCCGCATCCTGGCGCCGGTCGAGGCAATGAAGTTCTCGCTCGACCGCATCCGCAAGGGGCTCGACACCATCTCCGTCACTGGCAATGTGCTACGCGACTACTTGACCGATCTTTTCCCGATCATGGAGTTAGGCACGTCGGCCAAGATGCTGTCGATCGTTCCGCTGCTGGCGGGCGGCGGGTTGTTCGAGACCGGGGCCGGCGGTTCGGCGCCCAGGCATGTGGAGCAGTTCCAGCACGAAGGCTATCTGCGCTGGGATTCGCTGGGCGAGTTCCTGGCGCTTGGCGCTTCGCTGGAACATTTGGCGCAGACAAGCGGGAATGCGGACGTGCAAGTTCTGGCCGAGACGCTCGATCAGGCCAACGGCAAGATCCTTGAGTACAACCGCTCGCCTGCGCGGAAGGTTGGCGAACTGGATAATCGTGGCAGCCATTTCTACCTGGCGCTGTATTGGGCACAGGCGCTGGCCGGACAGGACAACAGCTCGGCACTGGCAGCCCGCTTCAAACCGCTGGCGGACGCGCTGGCGGCCAAAGAGGCCAAGATTAATGCTGAGCTGATCGCCGCGCAGGGTAAGCCGGTGGATACTGGCGGTTATTATCTGCTCGATCGGGCTAAGACATCGGCGGCGATGCGGCCGAGTGCGACGCTGAACGCTGCGCTCGCCGCTCTTTGACGCGGCGTCAGGTGGGGCCGACCAGAATTTTAGAAGGCGATGGGGCAGGCTGGCAGCCGGTTCGAAATCAAGGGAGGGACGCAAAGATGCGGCTCAGCATTCTCGATGACTACCAAGGTGTCGCGCTCAATATGGCGGACTGGGCGCCGGTCAGGAGCCGCGGCGTCGAAATCGCCGTCGAGCGGCATGCTTTCGCCGATGAGGACGCGGTGGTGCGCGTGCTCGCCGATTCCGAGCTTGTCGCGGCAATGCGCGAGCGTACGGCGTTTACGAAATCCGTCGTCGAGCGCCTGCCGAAGCTGAAGCTGCTGATCACGACCGGCATGCGCAACGCCTCGTTCGACATGGCAACGCTTAAGGATCGCGGCGTCACGGTGTGCGGCACCGGGGGCCCCGGCGGCGGCAACGAGGATACCGCCGAGCTGGCCTGGGGGCTGATCCTCGGCGCCGCCCGGCGCATCGCCGAGGACCATCAGTTCATGCGTCAAGGCGGATGGCAGACCCGCATAGGCCACCGCGTCGCCGGCAAGACGCTCGGCCTGTTGGGCCTCGGGCGGCTTGGCAGTGCCGTCGCCCGCGTCGGCATCGCCTTTGGCATGAAAGCGATCGCCTGGAGCCAGAACCTGGCTGGCGAGAAGGCGGCGGCGCAGGGCGTCGAGCGGGTCGAGAAGGACGAGCTTTTCCGCCGCGCCGACATTCTCTCGGTTCATCTGGTGTTGAGCCCGCGCAGCCGCGGACTTGTCGGCGCCCGCGAGATCGGGCTGATGAAACCCTCGGCGATCCTGGTCAATACCTCGCGCGGGCCGATCTGCGACACCGAGGCGATTATCGCCGCGCTGAAGGAGGGGCGTCTCGCCTATGCTGGGTTCGACGTCTACGACAAGGAGCCGCTGCCGATCGACCATCCGCTGCGCACCGCGCCAAACGTGATCCTGACGCCGCATATCGGCTACGTCACCGACGAGAATTACCGCAGCTCCTATCCTCAGATCGTCGAAAACGTCGCGGCCTTCCTCGACGGCAAGCCGATCCGGGTGATCTGAGCCGGTTCACGGTGAACCGCGAGCCCGAATGACTGGCGACCTCTCGATCCGGCCGTCCGACGATCGCGATGTTTCCGCGATCGCCGCAATCTACCACCATCACGTATTGCACGGGATCGCGTCCTTCGAAGAGGAGCCGCCCGAGCCGGACGAGATCGCCCACCGGCGGGATGCCATTCTTGCCCGCGGCTTGCCCTACCTCGTCGCCGAACGCGGGCGGCGGGTGCTCGGCTATTGCTATGCGAGCCCTTACCGTGCGCGCTCGGCCTATCGTTTTTCAGTCGAGGATTCGATCTATATCGACCAGGCCGAACTCGGCCGCGGCATCGGGCGCGCCTTGCTGTCCGAACTGATCGAAGAGTGCACGGCGCGAGGCTACCGTCAGATGGTTGCGGTGATCGGCGGCAGCGAGCAATTTCCGTCGATCCGGCTGCATCAGGCGCTCGGCTTCGCCGAAATCGGCGTGCTGCGCGCGATCGGCTACAAATTCGGCGGCTGGGTCGACACTGTATTGATGCAGCGCGCGCTCGGCGGCGCGACCGGCCCCGGCAGAACAGGAGGCGAGCATGGCTGAGTCATTTGCCGATCCGGACCGGATCGAGGGCTACCACGCCCACATCTATTACGATCCGGCAACAACCCGCGCGAAAGCCGAACGGGTGCGCCAAGGGGTCGGCGAGCGCTTTGAGACGAGGCTCGGCAATTGGCACGACGACCCGGTCGGGCCGCATCCGGTATCGATGTACCAGATTGCGTTCGCGACCGCCGAGTTTCCGCGGCTGGTGCCGTGGCTGATGCTGAACCGCGACGGGCTCGACGTGCTGGTTCACCCGCTCTCCGGCGACAGCCTAGCCGACCACACGCGGTTTGCGATGTGGCTCGGCCAAGCTCTGCCATTGCGGCTCGACGTGCTTCGCCGGAGCTCCCGCACCGGCTGACCCCGGCCGCCCTATATGCGGCCGACCAGCAACAGCACAACGACGATGACGAGGAGGATCCCGACGCCGCCGCTCGGGTAATACCCCCAGCCGCCGCTGTAGCCCCATGTCGGCAATGCGCCGATCAGCAGCAGGATCAAGATTATCAGAAGGATAGTGCCCAGCATTTCATCCCGCACGTGTTTGTTGATCACCGAATCTAGAAACCCTGAGCGAGCCGTTCAGTTCCCCATTCGATTTCAGCAATCGCACGAATTTCGCTGGAGCCGAGGGCTCGCAGCTAGGCGCGGTACGACCCTCGCCACTGGCGGACCGGGCCGCAATCGACATGGACAAAGTCGGAGCGCGGATAGTAGCCGACACCGCCGCCTCCGAGGCTCAGCGCCGCATCGCGGATCTGCTCGGTGCTGCGCCCCTCGCTGCGCAGATCGACCGCCATCCCTTTGATGTGATAGCTGTGCTTGGCGACGCCGACCCCTTCGAGATAGAGACGCCGGTTAGTGGTCGGCGAGCGATAGCCGCAGACCACGAGAAACGGGTCGCGGGTGTCGAGGCGGTCGCGCAGCATCCCCAGCAAATCGAGAACACCGGCGTTCATCGGCCGGATCTCGTCGCTATCATGATCGCGCAGGATCCAGTTGATGTCGCGCACTGCCTCGCGGAGGTAATGGCCGTCGGCCCAGTAGACCGTGCGCAGCCATTCACCGGTGTGGACGTTGTAAAGCGAGACCGATCGCGGAGCAAAGGACACCGCCGTGGCGGGCTTGACCAAACCAACGGCAGCAATCGTAGCTGCGGCGCCGAGAAGACGGCGCCGGCTTAATAGTGTAGACGCGGACAATGGTTACTCCCCCCGATTTCCCCGCGAGGGGCCATAGCATCCGAATCTCGGTTGAACAACCCCGACCGAACGGAAACTTGGGGCTAGTCGCCGATTGTCGCGGTTTTCTGCGCTACGGTTGAGATACTCTGCCCCGGCTTCGCCTTATCGGCGGATCTTAGCCACGATCTTTGGGCCACGGGCAGTTCTCGCGCTCGGCTCAGATATGCCCAGACCCTCGGATCGCGCTGATAGGGGTCGCCGCGGAACGCGATTGAGCCATCCGATTCGGGGATCGCCGTGCGATAGACGATAAAAACCGGAACCGGTTTTGGCAAAGTTCGGCTGTGCGTCCGGCCAACGTCGATCGCCTCGTCGATTTCTTCGGGATTTTCGCCGAGCAGCAGCGAGGCCAGCTCGCGCGGATGTTCGACCCGCACGCAGCCGTGGCTCATCATCCGGTCGGCGGCCTGAAAGCGCCATTTCTGCGGCGTGTCGTGGAGATAGACGTCAAAGCGGTCGTCCATCTCGAATTTGATCCGCCCCAATGAGCTGTAAGGCCCCGCCTCCTGCTGCACCGCCATCGGCCCGCGCCAGCGCATGTGGTGTTCGGCGAGGTAATGGCGGTCACCGGCCAGTTTGGGCAGAATCTCTTTTCGGACGATCGAGGGCGGGACATTCCACGGCGGGTTGAAGAGGATGTATTTGATGACCGATTGCAGCTCCGGGGTCTGCTTGTCGAACTCGCCGGCGACGACCCGCGTCGTGAACACCGGACGATCGTCGCGAAACAATTGCAGCTGGGCGACCGCGGTGTCGACGACGAGCCGATCGGCCGGGATGTCGCGCGGCAGCCAGCGCAGGCGTTCGAGGTTGATCGCGATCTGCCGGGCCCGCCGCAGCGCCTCGGCGACGCCGACCCGCGGCGCGCGGCCATACGAGCCGATGACCGGCGACCGGCCGCCCGACGCGGCGATCGCGAGATACTCGGCGTAAGCGCGGCGCATCTCCAGGTAGTCGGGCGAGGTCGGAGCGAGAGCCGCGACCGCTTGCGCCGGATCCGGCACCGACATCGCCCTCTCGATCACGGCGACGACATCGACCGGCGCCGGTTGCAGATCCTCGTCCTCGGGGCGCTCGCCGACAGGCATCGCGCCCTGCGCCAGCGCGTCGGCATAGGCGAGGATCGCGTCGGACAACAAGAGGTCATGCTCGACCGGCGACAAGGTTTTGCCACGCGCGCCGAGGGCGATGCTGTGAAACGAAGCCGGATCGAGCCCTTGGCCGTCGGCGCGCGTCACCTCCGCCCACAATGCCGCCGCCGCGACCGGGCGGCTGTCCCAGACGGTCTTCCAGCCATGCGCCGCATAAAATCGCCGGACGAGATGCTCGTGCAGCCGCTCGCCGGCGACCACCACCCGACCCGCGGTGTCGAGCCGGTCTTCGATTTCGCTGTTGCCGGCAAACGGCGTCAGGGTCGCCGGGGTAGCGCTGACATCGATCGGCGGCGGCGCGGTCGGTGTCGGCGGCGGCGCGGGCGGATCGGCCGCGGCCATCCCCGGCGGCAGCATGAGCGCCGCGGCGCCGACGGCGATCGCCAGCATGCCCGCGGTCGCCAATTCGGCGGCGCCGCGCCAAATCGAGCGCACCGCGGGCACAGCGCCCCGCGCGCCGGACCTTCCGCTCATCGGTTGCCCGACATGCTGCTGGCGGTCGCTCGAATTTGCGTTTTCCGGTAAAAGGTTGTCACGCTTTCCATCGAGACGGACATTATCACGCGCCAGCAAATTCTGCATCCGACGCATAAGGAGACCGGTTCAGTGCGGCGAAACGCGCCGGGCCCGCCAGGAGAAATGGCGCCGGGCCCGCAAGAGTATATTGGGTTGCGCAATGCCCGGGGTGCCGAGCGGACTCCCGAGCATGTGCTGCGCGAGGTCTTCGGCTTTGACGAATTCCGCGGCTCGCAACGCGCCGTGATCGCGCATGTCGCGGCCGGCGGCGACGCGGTCGTGCTGATGCCGACCGGCGGCGGCAAGTCGCTGTGCTACCAGATCCCGGCATTGCTGCGCCCGGGTCTCGGCGTCGTCGTCTCACCGCTGATCGCGCTGATGAAAGACCAGGTCGACGCGCTGCGCCAGTCGGGTGTGGCCGCGGCGGCGCTGAATTCGCGGCTGTCGCCGGCCGAAGCGGCGGCGACCGAGCGCGCGGTCAGCGACGGCGCGCTAGACCTGCTCTATGTGTCGCCCGAGCGGCTGATGACGCCGCGGTGCCTCGATCTGTTGGCGCGCATCCGGTTGGCGCTGTTCGCGATCGACGAAGCGCATTGCATCTCGCAATGGGGCCATGATTTTCGTCCCGAGTATCAGCAGCTCTCGGTCTTGAGGGAGCGCTTTCCCGGTGTGCCGCTGATGGCGCTGACCGCGACCGCGGACGAGCCGACCAGGCGCGACATCATCGCCCAGCTCGGGCTCGGCGGCGCGCCGGTTTTTGCCGCCGGCTACGACCGCCCGAATTTGTTCTACCGGATCGTGGCCAAGCGCAGCCCGCTCGACCAGCTGTGGCGGTTTCTCGCGGCACGGCATCCGAACGACGCCGGGATCGTCTACTGCTTCACCCGCAAGGCCGCCGAGGGGACGGCAGCGTGGCTCTCGGCGCATGGCCGCACCGCGCTCCCCTATCATGCCGGCCTCGACCCAGCGGCGCGCGAGCAAAATCAGGAGCGCTTTTTACGCGAGGAGGGCGTGATCGTCGCCGCGACGATCGCGTTCGGCATGGGGATCGACAAGCCCGACGTCCGCTTTGTCGCCCATCTCGACGCGCCCAGAAACCTCGAAGCCTATTACCAGGAAACCGGGCGCGCGGGGCGCGACGGATTGCCGGCCGACGCCTGGATGACCTACGGCATCGCCGACGTGATGAATTTGTTGCGACTGATCGACGCCGGCGAGACGAGCGAGCGCCAGGCCCGCATCGAGCGGCAGAAGATCGACGCGCTGATCGGCTATTGCGAAACGGTGTCATGCCGGCGTCAGGTGATGCTCGGCTATTTTGGCGAGCATGACCATCCGCCCTGCGGCAAGTGCGACAATTGCCGCGAGCCGCCCGCCACCTGGGACGGCACGGTCGCCGCGCAAAAGGCGCTCTCCGCGGTCTATCGCACCGGGCAGCGCTTTGGCGCGCACTACCTCGTCGATCTGCTGCTGGGCGCCGGCAACGACCGCATCAAGCGCTTTGGCCACGACCGGTTGAAGACCTTTGGCGTCGGCACCGAACTCGACCGGCGCGGCTGGCTGTCGGTGTTCCGCCAGCTGGCGGCGCAAGGGATGGTGGCGCCCGATCTCGCCGGCCATGGCGGGCTGGCGCTGGGCCCGAGCGCTGGCGAGGTCCTGCGCGGCGTGTCACCGGTTCATTTCCGGCTCGAGCCCGAGCGTAAAGGCCGCGACCGCCGGCCGTCGGGCGACGCCACATCGGCGCCGGCCGCGACCGCCCTCGACCCCGCCGCGCAGACATTATGGGATGCGTTGCGCGCCTGGCGCACGGCCGAGGCACGGCGCCAGGAGCTGCCGCCCTATGTGGTCTTTCACGACAGGACCCTGATCGAGATCGCTCGCCGCCGGCCGGCCTCGCTCACAGCACTCGGCCAAGTCCCCGGCATCGGACAGAGCAAGCTCGAGCGTTACGGCAATGCCGTCATC
>Ga0210395_10000201_pt1 | contig 46900 bp, 35 predicted proteins | sample IncBWH4OmetaG_FD_150861 | JGI IMG/M metagenome (GOLD analysis project Ga0210395, IMG submission 150861) | Forest soil microbial communities from Barre Woods Harvard Forest LTER site, Petersham, Massachusetts, United States - Inc-BW-H-4-O ...
TACCTCCTCCGGAACCCTAGACTTGAACAGCATCGTTGTCAGTGGCCCGGGTTTCGCCCCTGGGATGTCGACTTGTGGCGCCACGCTAGCCCCCGCAGGCCTCGGCGGCGGAACGTGCACCTATTCCGTGACCTTCACTCCAGTGAACGCAAACCCGGCCACCGGTGCCATCACCATTACGGACAATTCCCTGGGGAGCCCGCATGTAATTCCACTGTCTGGCCAGGGAGCGACTCCCGTCGCGACACTCAATCCAACGACCCTATCTTTTCCTGACACGATCGTAGGCCAGAGCAGCTCGGCGATGGCTGTAACTATGACCAACACGGGACACGCGACCCTGACCATTTCGCACATCTCGATCTCCGGCGATTTCAGCGAAAGCAATACCTGCGGAGCATCGCTGAGCGCGGGTCAGAATTGTTCCATCAATGTCACGTTCACTCCAACCGCTCTCGGCACCCGAAATGGCACCGTGACCATCGCCGACAATGCCAGCAACAGTCCGCAGATAATCCCACTGTCAGGCACAGGAATCAGCGGAAGCCTCAATCTTGGCCCGGCGCCTGGCGGGTCGACTTCGGCCACGGTGCAAGCTGGCCAACCGGCCGGCTACCAACTCTCCATTGGCGGAGCCGGCCTCAGCGGCACGGCTTCGCTCAGTTGCACAGGCGCGCCAACTGGAGCAGCTTGCTCAGTGCCGTCGAGCATGAACATAAATGCCAGCACCGCGACTCCGTTTAATGTCTCCGTGACGACCACGTCGCGAACCATGAGCATGCTGCACCCGGGGAATCTGCGGTCTCGATGGTTGTGGGCAACATCCCTGCTGTGCCTCGTGATTTTGCCGACCGCGAGGCGCAAGAAGCAGTTGGTTTTCATCGGACGCGGCTTGCCGATTTTGCTGCTCTTGCTGATCTGCTCCTGCGGTGGCGGTTCGGGTAGCAGTAGTGGGTCGACAACGAATCCAAACGGCACTCCGGCAGGAACTTATCAGCTGACAGTCGCAGCGAAGTCGGGATCGGTCAGCCAGTCAATCATGCTTACTTTGAAGGTTGAGTGAAGACGCGCCTCGTTTCAGAGACTCCCGAGCTCTGCAGTCGATGAGTATTCTTAGACGGTTTTTCGCCAACTAATGAGCCGCTTCTTGGCATAGAATGCCGCTGCTGGTGACTTGGAGAAAGGAGGCAGCGGCATGTTCACGATAAATGAGGGACGGGCGCGCGCGATCGAGGCGATGCTAAAAGTCTTAACCTTTGCTGCCCTGCTAATTGGGGGCGGGTGGACGTTGTACACCTATTTTCAAACGAGGCAGCAAGAAGCGAAGACGGCCGAGATCGAAGCGAAAAAACCTTTTGAGGAAGAACGTCTGAAATTTTGCGAGTGGGCAACAACCTATACCTCAGTAATTGTATCGAGCGACGACGCCACTGCGGTTACGAACAATACGAAGGCTTTTTGGCAGTTGTACTATGGATTGGCCGCCATGGGTGAAGATCAAGAGGTTATAGAGTCAATGACGAAGTTTGGCCGCTGCCTTAAGAATCAAAATAATTGCAGCGCTCCGCTCAAGCAACTCTCCCTGAATCTCGCTCATGATTGTAGGGAGTCGATCGCGAGGAACTGGAATGTTACGCTCATTGGAAATACGGTGAGGTTGGAGGAACTCGATGCGCCTGCGGTGACTCCGCCTCGCTGAGAAAACGCCGCGAAAACTCCAATGATGAACGGTGACCATCTCGGAAACGAATCTGACGGTGACGATTTCTCTTTGCCGTCGCGGACGGACGGACTTACTTGTCGCAATCAGGCCTGTTTTGCCCCGCCGCACTGGGGGGCTCCATGAAGCTCTTGCGGTTGCTCTTTCTCTTCCTCGTTGGCACAGGCACTCTGGCCTTCGCCCAGTCGAATTCGAAGGATCGTCTGCCGGCCGGCTTATCCGGACCGGATCCGGCGGTTCAAGGAAAGACGGTCGAGGCTTACGGCAATCTGCCGCTGAGCTTCGAGGCAAACCAAGGCCAGACTGGCGCCGAGGTCAAGTTTCTGGCACGCGGGAGCGGCTATAGGCTCTTCCTCACTGGCGATGAGGCGGTCTTTTCGATGCGGGCCAGCAAGGCCGTTCCATCGGTTGCTGGTCATCACTCGCAACGTGAACCGGTAGAGCCAACCACCAATGCCGTCCTGCGAATGAAGCTCGTGAAAGCCAATCCCGCAGCCAAGGTCACTGGTGAGGATGAACTCCCCGGCAAGAGCAACTATTTCATTGGCAATGATGCCAAGCAGTGGCGCAGCAACGTTCCTACCTACGGCAAGGTGAAATATGAGGGAATTTATTCCGGGATCGACCTGGTGTACTACGGAAATCAGCGGCGGCTAGAGTATGACTTTGTGGTCGCACCGGGGGCCGACCCACGTCGAATCCAATTCGACGTTCGCGGAGCCAAGCACATCAGTCGCGATAAAAACGGAGACTTAGTGATCCGAATGACTGGGGGCGAGGTGCATTGGCGCAAGCCGGTTGTTTATCAGGAAAGAGACGGGAGACGAAGAGAGATCGATGGGAACTACGTAATCAGGCGTGGACAGCGCGTGGGCTTTGAGCTGGCGGGCTATGACTCGAAAAGGCCGCTGATCATCGATCCAGTCCTTGGCTATTCGACGTATCTTGGGGGGAGCGGAACTGACAATGGCTACGGCATCGCAGTGGACAGTTCGGGCAACGCCTACGTCACAGGCGTTACCTTTTCAACTGACTTCCCGACTACGCCCGGAGCTTTCGAAACAGCGTGCAACGGCGGGGGCGATTGCGCGTATGGCGATGCCTTCGTCACCAAGCTGAACCCGTCAGGCTCAGCCTTGGTGTATTCCACTTTCCTTGGCGGCAGCAATATGGATACCGGCTACGGCATTGCCGTAGACAGTTCGGGCAACGCTTACGTCACCGGTCAGACCTTCTCATCTGACTTTCCCGTCACGCCCGGTGCCTTTCAAACGACCCCGGGCGAAGCCTTTGTGACTAAGCTCAACTCATCAGGATCTGCTTTGGCGTACTCCACGTACCTCGGTGGTGATGGCGCTGGCTTCCGCGTCGCCGTGGACAGCTTGGGCAGTGCTTACGTCACAGGCGCGACAGGATCAACCAACTTTCCCGTCACGCCCGGTGCCTTTCAGACATCCTGTAGGGCTGGCTGCGCGTTGTGGGAGGCCTTCGTGAGCAAGTTCAACACCACGGGCACGGCTTTAGCGTACTCCACTTACCTTGGAGGCAGCTACGGGGACCTTGGTATTGGCATCGCCGTGGACGGCTCGGGCAATGCCTATGTCACAGGTACGACAAAATCAATCGACTTTCCCATTACTCCGGGCGCCTTCCAGACGACCTGCAACGGCGGCGCCAATTGTGATCCTGATGGAGACGCCTTTGTAACCGAGTTCAACCCCACAGGATCGGCGCTGGTGTATTCCACCTACCTTGGGGGTAGCTACACCGATAGTGGTTATGGCATCGCCGTGGATAGCTCGGGCAACGCTTACGTGACTGGCGCAACTTCCTCAGGCGATTTTCCTGTCACCGCCGGTGCTTTCCAGACAACCTGTGGTAACCCCAACTGTGGGATTTCCAACGACGCCTTCGTGGCCAAGTTCGACCCGACAGGATCGGCGTTGGCGTACTCCACCTATCTCGGCGGCAGCAATGCTGACACCGGCCAAGGAATCGCCGTAGACAGCGCGGGTAACGCTTACGTCGCCGGTCAAACCTTCTCGCCCGACTTCCCAACCACGCCGGGTGCTTTCCAGACGACCTGCGGCGGCGGCAGCACCGACTGTTCGTCCTTTGGTGACGCCTTCGTGACCCAGTTCAATCCTACAGGATCGGCGTTGCTTTACTCCACCTATCTCGGCGGCAGCGGACCAGAAGGTGGCTTCGGTATTGCCTTGGACAGCTGGGAGGATGCTTACGTCACGGGGTACACCCGCTCACCCGACTTTCCCGTCACCCCGGGCGCATTCCAGACTAGCGATAGCGGACACGGCACTGACGCCTTCGCGGCCAAGTTCTCAAGCATAGAGCTTTCTCCCTCCAGTCTCAATTTTGGAAACCAGGACCTAGGCACGACGAGCGCCCCGCAAAACGTCACTCTAACCAATTCTGCTCTCGCCTCCTTGAACATCACGAGCATCGTGGCTGGTGGCGACTTTGCTCAGACCAACAACTGCCCGGTGGGTGGAGACTTGGCCTCCGGGTCAAGCTGCATGATCGCGGTCACTTTTACGCCGACCGCCACGGGAACGCGCAATGGCGCTGTCACGATTACGGAGAACGCGCTCGGCAGCCCACAATCGGTTCCGCTCACTGGCGTTGGCCTGGGCCCAGTCGTGACGCTGTCTCCCCCTAGCCTCAATTTCGACAGCCCGCTCAAAACTACCACCAGTCCGCAGGTTTCAACCTTGACCAACACCGCCAACGCGACCCTGGCCATCAGCTCGATCGCTGTTATTGGAGCAAACAGCAGCGACTTTTCAGAGAAGAACAATTGTCCGGCATCCATTCCGGTGAAAAGCAGTTGCCAAATCACGGTAACGTTCACGCCGTCCGGTACGGGCAACGCAAGCGCAAACATCAGCATTACCGACAACTCGCTTAACAGCCCGCAAGCGCTGATGCTCACCGGCGTCGGAACCGATTTCACGGTTACTCCCACTTCGCAAACAGCGGTGACCGTTACGCCCGGTCAGGCTGCCAACTATGCGGTTTCGGTGGGTCCAGTGGACGGATTTAATCAGGCGGTTGCGCTCGCTTGCAGTGGCGCACCGCCGCAGTCGACATGCACGATAACGCCGAGTTCAGTCACGCTCGACGGCGTCCACGCCAAGTCGGCTAACATTGCGGTGGTCACAGCGGGATCGTCCGCAGCGCTTAATCCCCCGCTCGGAGGTTCATCGACCAAACCGGCAGTGCTGCTCGCGATGCTTGGGGGCGTGCTCGGTTTCCTGGCGATGCCAGGAAGAGGCAACGCACAACGCAAACGTCGCACGCAATTTCTCGGCGGGCTCTTCATGCTCTGTCTGGTTTCTGTCATGCTTTTCATGCCCGCGTGCGGGGGCGGCTCGGGCGGAGGTGGATCGAGCGGTGGCGGCGGAACTCCGACCGGCACCTATGCGCTGACCGTGACTGGGGCTTTCAGTTCCGGATCAGCCAAGTTGACGTACAACACTAGCTTCACCCTGGTTGTGCAGTAGTCTGCGGCCAGTTTTCGAGTCTGTGTCCTTGGTATTCCGCTGTTTCGCGAGTTGGGATCGACAGGAGACTTGAATGACACGCTTGCCTAGCAATACTATGGCCTCGCTACGAGCGTAGAGGCCGGATCTCCATAAACTGCGGCATTGGCAGCTATAGAAAAGCCGTTTCGCGATCACGTGCGATGGGGTAAAATTGTGGGCGCTTTCTCGAGTTAAAAAGAAGGTTCGCGTTCAACCTCGTTGGTGACGCTCTGCCTTTTCGAAGCACGCCGCACATCCTGATGTGCCATTCTGTGATAGTCCCAAAATGGGTAAGGGTTTGAGGGAAAGATCGATGATTTCAGGAACAGAGAAACTAATCGCTTTCGGCATTTTAGTGGTCTCGCTCCTTGTGCTATTCAGTATCGGTTGTTCTTCCGGCTCTTACCTTTCTTGTTCTGCCGTTTACCGGGCCTCTTCTCCATCCTCCTCGAAGGAGCTTTTCCCTGGAGCAGAATCAAAATGGGACATGTGTGACGAGAATGGGCGTGTCACTCACTTAGCCGTTACTCGTTTGTCGAAAGCAGGCTGTGATACGGGCGAGATTGCTGACTTATACATCACGAAAGAAAGGTCGGGCGCCTACTGGATGCCAACATACGCCAATGCCACGGCTCACTCGACAATGAAACACGATCCAAACGGACAATGGCGGGCCATCCACCAAATTACCTATGTTGGACCCGGGCAGTTCTTTGGATATGACGGCGAAACAAGCGACATGCTTCCAACGTCCGGCAACCCTTACGTGATCACTCCAGCGGCCGGAGACGAAGAGAGCACGCAAAGCGGGACGGTTAATTTTACTGCCGACATGGGAGGAAATACCTTCGACTGTACTTCAGGATTCCCAAGCACACCCTTCACCTGGATATCGAAATTCTCGCACGTCAATGTATCGACCCCGTTTTACACCGGTGCTGCTGTACTAAACGTCGAAGCTGAAAATTGCGGCGCTAACCCGAGCTGCTCTATAGAAAACTGGTATTTCGCCCCCGGAATCGGTTTAGTCGAGATTGATGTGATAGCGCCCCGGACTGTTACCACCAAGAGAATCAACTGAGCTACGAGGAGAGTCGTTCCAAGACCAATGGCGTCCAGGGATGGCTTACAAAAAAAAACTGACCTAGCCGCCGAAGCTGAACCCCAAAGCAGAGGTGCTGCAAAACCGAGGACGGAGACGTCCAAACGTCCCTCAAAGGCACACGACCACGGCGAGAGTAGAACATCGCGGGTTTTGAAGGAAAGGGAGCCCGGGGGCGCTGGATTTATGGCACCAGCTTGGAATCCGCGAGCGGACCCATTACCGATGGAAGGCTAAGTACGGCGGGATGGAAAGTTGCGGCGTAAAGAAATTGAAGCAACTGGAAGACGAGAAGCTTTTAACTTGAAACAAGTTTTGCCCGAACTGACAGCAACGAAAGACTTGCTCTCAAGAAACTAACCGACCAAAACCCCTGCCCTAATGACTGTCCTCGAATGGAGAGTACTGACATCAGCCTTCATTCGGACAACCCAATCGCAAACTTATGCTCGGATTGTTTTGACTACACCCAACCTCCACTCACATTTCAGAACATGGTGGTCCCGCTGAGAGCAAAACACTTTCTCCAGTTCACCGCGCCGCCAACGGATCCCGACGACGACTGACCTCTGTGCAGCGCGTTGACCGAGTCGAAACAACCTCTCAGGCCTTCATGCAGAAGTAATAGTTCTTGATGATGCCATCAGTAACTCCAAGACACCCCCGGATAAAGGCTCGGTATCCGATAGGCCCTGTAAGCATACGTCGGAAACGGTATTGTCATTTCCCAAACGATCTGGGGATCGGCGGTGTGGGTGACTTCCTGCACTTGCGCCGCAAAGGACTGCCCCGACGGCGCATTTAAGTCAAACTCCACGTTGCCGTTCTGTAACTGATTAATGCTGCCTGCGAAAAAGCTAAAGAGTCCTGGCAGATCGTCCCACAGCAGCGTCGCCGCCTTGGTGCTTTCATCAATCTGAAAAATTGTGGCTCGGGAATAACACGCAACGCTTCCCGCAACCCCGCATATCTGCCCATTGGTATTCATCACGCGGTTGTCCCCATTGTCCCAAATCGCCAAGGTCGTCTGCGGACCGCTCTGGCTGAGAATCCAAGGATAGTGTTGGAAGGAGAACCATTCGGAGGGATCGTCGGTGGGCAGGCTGAAGTCGCCCTGATATCCCAGTTTCCACAGCACGTCGCCAGCGCCAGTGCCGTTATTGTAATCGATCTTAATAACCCAGGATTGATGTCGCATGGAAAGCAAGAGATTGCCGTCGTTGGGCGAATACACAACTGCATTTCCGTGAGTCCAGTCTGGTAAGCCGTTCAAGTGCCGATTCACATCCAAGTGATCAAAAGCGGACCATGCCCACACCGGATTCCAATCAGGATCGAGATCCACTATGGCGTCGCCCAACACCTTGGTCACGCCTGGGTATCCCGGAAGATCGGTAAAGGGTTGGTAATAATTGCACAGCAGAATCAAGTGTCCATTGTCCATAGGAATCAGGTCATGATGGAATCCACCGATCTGGAAATTAAAGCCAACAGCTTGCATCTTTTGGGCCAGCACACCGGCATTCATTTCACGAACCGTGTTTCCTGCTAAGTCCACTTCTCTCAGGATGGTTCCCTGAGCGACAGTCTGGGTTATGCTGAAAATCATGTGCCCGTTCGGCATTAACTTATAGGTGTACGGCCAATAGCCCTGCGCCACTCCAGTGTCGTAATACCAAATAGGGTTGGCATCTCGATCCGTGATGACGGCCTTCATAATGCCGCTAGGGGCGGCTTCATCGATCAAGTCGAGGAGTTCGATTCCGGGGTTTTCAGTTGAACTGAGAGATGGATTTGGGCGTGCTATGGCCAACTTGGGAAAAGGAGTGGAGGGAAGCGCCCCAGTCGTAAATGTTTGATCTCCGCTCGTGCCTACGAAGGTGCTGTTATTGCACTGGTATTGCGAGCGCATGTGATAGGTTGTTGACGCTTTCATGCCTGCCACCAAGATATTAGCGGTGAAGGCCTGCGTCGGATACCAGGCCGTGCTTCGGCCATATGTAGTATCAGTTCCGAATTCCACCATCGCTTGGCCCTGACAGATCGGTGTGATCGTGTACACCGCAACTAAGGGGTTCGCTGTCTTCGTAATTGCTACCGTTGGCTCACTCATCGGCACGTTGCCTGATCCACAAGCGGCTAGGACGCCGCATACGGCCAACAAAAAAGCTAAACACACTTCTCGTTGCAAAGACGCTTTTCGCATTCCTCCCCCAATCAAGTAGAGCTTAGAAATCGATGAACCTTGCTCCAACTGAGAAGCCGCATTGTAACCGAGTCCCAACCAAGAAACAAAACATTTTTGAGCTGCAAAACGATCAAAAACCTGCATGAGAGAAATCGATGAACTACCTCCTCGGCAATTGCTTTTTTGAGGACTTTGCCAACGAATACGCTCAGATGATTCAGCAAATCCGCCTCGAACTTCCAGAAAGAGACGCAACCGCTCATAGGATTCCGCAGCGGAACCCTCCAAACGCGTGTGTGCAGCAGCGTTTTGTATAATGTGTTAATTTGAGGGTGAAGTTGGAGTCTCGTGATTTACTTTCAAAGGAGTGAATAAATGGCGGTTTCCCTGGTCACCGGAGGAGCGGGCTTTATCGGCTCGCATTTAGCTGAGCACCTGCTCAGAAAGGGACATAATGTAGTTGTTATGGACGACCTCAGCGGAGGTTTCCTCGAAAATGTCCCGGAGAATGCGACTTTTGTAGAAGGCAGTATACTCGATCATAAGCTCATCGATGACCTTTTTCGAATTCACTCATTCACCTTCGTCTACCATCTCGCTGCCTACGCTGCCGAAGGACTGAGCCACTTTATTAAGCGCTTTAATTACGAAAACAACCTTATCGGTTCTGTAAATTTGATTAATGCTTCGATTAACAACGCCGTCAAGTGCTTTGTGTTCACGTCATCGATTGCTGTCTATGGCGCAGGACAGGTACCAATGACCGAAGACATGGTACCTGTTCCGGAGGATTCCTATGGCATTGCAAAACTCGCAGTCGAGAAGGAACTCCAGGTTAGCCATGAAATGTTTGGACTCGATTATGTGATCTTCCGGCCTCACAACGTATACGGCGAGAAGCAAAATATAGGAGACCGGTATCGGAATGTGGTTGGTATTTTCATGAACCAGCTACTGCAAGGCAAGCCGATGACAATCTTTGGCGACGGCTCCCAGAAGCGGGCTTTCTCCTATATCAATGATGTGGCACCCCTAATTGCGGCTTCCGTAGACAACCTCGCAGCCAGGAACCAGATTTTCAATGTGGGAGCAGATATTCCCTACTCAGTCAACGACCTTGCCCGGATCGTGGCGGAGTCGATGGGGAAACCCTGCAAGATCGAGCATCTTGAGGCTCGCAATGAGGTGAAATTAGCATTTTCAGATCATTCTAAGGCGGAGAGAGTGTTTGGCAAGCGCAAGGAGGTAAGCCTCGAGAGTGGAATCCAGACGATGGCCGAGTGGGTGAAGACGCACGGAGCCCGTGCGAGCTCCACTTTTGAAGCAATCGAAGTTACACGCAATATGCCTCCAAGCTGGGCGCGGGTGACAGTGTAACGGCCTCAAGCTATTGGCACTGGACCTTCGGATCCATGTCTTTTACCTGTCGGGTGTTTCGGACTGATGATGACGTGCTGACATTTTTTATACCGCCGCCGCCATTCATCCAGTAACAAACGTTTTCCAAGACGGTGTTTTTCGCAGGCGCCTCGATTCGCACCCCAGCTCCGGTGCCTTCTTTGAGTCCATTACCCACTACGCGTACGTTGCGAAGCGTATTGTCCGATGCATCCCAGACTGTGATTCCCTCGTGTCTGGAATGATAAATCAGCACGTCTTCAAGCTTGTTTCGAGAAGAGCCATTGTTGATAATTATCCCCTCTGCGCCGGGAATGTTGCTGCGCTGCGCCGCCTCGTAGATCTCGAGGTGGGTTATCGTGTTATCGTTTGCGTTACAAAGGCACAGGCCTCTTCCTTCGGAAGATCCCTTCGGCCCTCCGTGCCACGAACTGCTGCCCGAGTAGTGCACGACCACGTTCGTGGCGGTGTTGTAGACTTGAGGCTTCACACCACCACCTAAGTCCAAACCACTCCCTCCCGACTGTTCAATATTGATATTGGACAGATTATTGTATGCAGCTCCGCCAATAAGCTGAACGGCGCTCTCGCCGACGGCGGACCGAGCAGTTACTCCTGTCACGGAATTATGGCTTCCCCCATTTATTACCAGGCCGAATGTCATCCACGTATCGATATCCGGATCCTTGATCTGATTATCATCGCCCTGCACCAAAAGGCCGGAGGCATTATTTCTGATACATCGCGGAGAGGAGATCGTGTTGTGGGTTGCTCCAGGTCCCAGGTAAATGCCGTTGACATTCCGAGTTGCCTCGACGTTTAGCAACTTATTTCCACTTGTGTTCCCATTTATGCTGAACCCGTTGTGAGCCCGCTCCACGGCGCACGCTTTGCAAGTACTCGCACTGCTGGGACCGGCAAAATCTATGCCGGTCGCTCCTCCAGTCGTATGCACACGATCCAAAAGTAAGTCTCGGGTGTTTTGGGCAGCCCTGACCACAGAATCCGAGTCCGGCTCCCAATGAATCGTTACGTTCTCAAGAGAACACTGAACGCAAGACGAGAACACAATTGATGGACCAGCCGGGTTGTACAGCGATACTGCATCAAAATAGTATTTCGCATTGGGAATGAGTTTGCGGAAGCCAACTACGGTAATGTTTTTCATATCTGGCAGTCCGCCATCGTTGCCGGATGGGTTCGCTCGGTCTAATCCAAGAAATTCCCACGATCCGTAGATGCTTGGGGGCGTCACTTTCCAGTAGGCAGTACGGCTGCCGTCTGAAACGAAGAATTCGATTGGCTGCTGGGCGTTAGTCAGATTCAATGTGACCCACACCCCAATTTGGGTCGCGGATTCGAAGTTGGTACGTGGAATCGACTTTGACACCTCCTGACCAGATCCAGGTCCTGTCGTCACTTGGATGTAGCCGTCGCCTTGCATCGGGTCGGGGTGATCTTCGCCGATGGATGACAGCACGCTGACACTCGCGCGTGAACCGTGCCAACCCGCAGTCGAATCGGCGGAATCAATCAGGTGGTAATTTGATGGGTTATAGTTTAAAACAGTTCCAGGGCCTGCTCCGACAATGTGAATTCCCGTTCCGGATACCGAGATGGTCTTCGACTGGATATAAGATCCGGCGGGAAGCTGAACGGTACCCGTTTTACTTGGCAGGGACGCGATCGCCGCATTTACCTCGGCGCCGATGTCATCTCCGGGCTTTACCACCAACTGTACCGTTGCTTGTGCCCATGCGGCTGCTATGCCCGTCAACGTGAGGAACATCACGCCGAGAACGTTACGGTACGGGAACGGCGAGTTCAAAAAGGAAAATAGCATCCCGATTCCTCTGACTTTGTACTTATCCATAGTGTGCTCCTCTTCAGTTGATCGAAACCAGAAAGTCAAGGCCATTTCGGCCATCAAAACCTCAAGCGGGCGCGCAATCCATGGGTTTAGCGTCTCACATAATCCCACGCCGCGATTTTGTCAAGAATGACTCCGAAACTCTGGGCGGAACCTGAAGAGTGAACTGGAGGACAAACGAGAGGACGAGTGAAAGTAAGGGATGTTGTAGGTGGGAGCGGCAGAACTCATTAATGAACCGCCAACCTACTTGGGGACGGCGGTTTCAGTCAATTTCGATGCGGATATTCGGAGTTCAGGCCAACGCAAGAGCTAGCGTTAGGCAATAGAGAAGAGGCATCGCAAAATGAAACGACGAATACCCTGGACGTCGCTCTTTGACGACAATTAGGTAAATGATCTCGACGCAGAGGCCTCTTGAGCAGCGAGCACCTGTTCTAAGGCTCGCACCGAAAGACCCGTGAAATCGGTTATCACGTGGTCGGCGCCGGCCTGGCGGAGAGACTTGGCCTTCGAAGCATCCGCTACGCCCACACAGCGTATCCCGGCCGAGGTGGCCGCCTCAACTCCACGGGGCGCGTCTTCCAGCGCGAGCAAATGCTCCACCCGAAGATTCATGCGTTTCGCAGCCAATTGGTAAATGGCGGGATTCGGCTTGCCCTCGACCACATCGTCCCCGGTAACAACGACCTGAAAATAACGCGCAAGGTCGAGCCTTTCAAGCGTAAACCGTGTCCGGTGCTCACTCGCCGAGGTAGCTACTGCAGCGGGCATCCCGCACTGTTCCAAGTCCTGCAAAAACTCTACCAGACCTGAAACGGGTGCAACTTCCTCCGCAATTTTTTGGAAGAACTCATTCTTTCTCTTCCCATATTCCTGAAGTTCGACGCTCGACATCTCCCCGAGAAAATGGCGGAGAATGTCCTGGCGCTTTCGGCCTTCCAAAATAAAATCGAGGTCCTCCTCCGAGGCTGTTCTGCCGAGGGTGCCTAGGAATTCTTGCCACGCTTTCCTGTGCGTTGGGTGACTATCGATGATTACCCCGTCCATGTCAAATACGATCCCACGAAGCATGTTATCTGGAAAGTCCTCCTTCGAAACCAGGCCAGGTTGCCTGAGCCTTCTGGTAATTTTCCATGGTTCCGATATCAATCAAATATTCAGAAATCGAGTACGCCAACATTTCGCCTGCCAATAGCGGAAGAACATCAAACCCAATGTCCACCGGTCGCTTCCGCGGAATAACATCGAGCAGAGCTGGCGTACCCACTAGAAGACCCGCGAAGGCCAGATCGCTGCTAGGATGCGTCGGTTTTTCGACAAATTTAAGGATGGTGCCGTCTTCCGACACCTCGACGATTCCACAGCGAGTAGGATCAGGAACCCTGCAAACTCCCAGAGTCGCCGTGGGCGCAATTGAGCGGTGCATGCGCAGCATGGCACCGAGATCCGCTTGGTTCAGCACGTCGGCGTAGAATACACAGAAGCACTCGTCAGAATCAACCCAGCTGCGATTCTCCAGAAGCGTCCCCGCGCTTCCTAGCAGCTTCGTTTCCCTGACCACTCGAACTTTAGGACTACTTCCGGAGTACGATGCCAGGAAGCTTTGCACCTCCTCAGCGTGCGAGTGGATGTTGATCAACACTTCGTCGATGCCGAAGCGACAACAATGCTGTAACCAGATCTGGAGCAGAGGAACACCGCGTACAGGGAGAAGGCACTTGGGGATTGTGTCAGTCAGCGGACGCAAGCGAGTACCGTGCCCCGCCGCCAGTAAGAAAGCTTTCAACGCCACCTCGGCCAATCGCCCGAAAGAATCCTAATTATCCTCTCGTGCCGGTAGCACGCGTGGGAACAAAGAGCCAGCGAGAACCGCCTTGTTCATCGCTGTCTATGAATGGATCATTTACGATCGCCTGCGCACCTTGCATATCAAAGCTAAACGCCATTTCCTGCACACCTTCCTTCGACAAGGCTTCGTGGACGTCGTGCCGCTTGTTTCCTTCGCAATAGAGGAGCAGAAAACCGCCTCCTCCGGCACCTGTGATCTTGCCGCCGATCGCTCCGTGCTCCCGGGCACAAGCGTACAACTGATCGATACGCGCAGTTGAAATCTTACTCGAAATCTTCCGCTTGGCCTGCCAACTCTCGTGTAGCAACTCCCCAAACCGATGCAGTTCACCCCCCTTGAGCGCCTGTCGCATCCTCAGTGCCACAGCCTTGACCTCGTGAAGGGCCTCCAACGTAGAATGCGTGTGTGCCCGGGTGGAACTTTCCTGCTCTTGTAAAATGGTCCAGGAATGATGGGCGGAACCAGTAAAGAAAAGCATGAGGTTGGATTGAAACTCGCGCAAAATGGCGGGATGCAGGTCCAAGGATTCCAGGTCAGTGGTGCCGTCCTGATGAAATGACACGTAGTTCAATCCACCGAACGCGGCGGCATACTCATCCTGCTTGCCGACGTGTTTTCCCAGTACGTTCCGCGCAATGTGGAAAGACTGCTCAGCAAGCTGATGCTTCGACATAGGCTTGTGCAGGTAATTCGTAAGCGTCTTAAGAATATTCACGCAGACACTCGCGGAAGAACCTAAGCCTGTCCCGGGAGGTATTTCGGAAGCCAAGAACAGGTCGACCGAGACGGTAGTACCGACTTCTTTCAGAACCGCCAGAGGTATTTCCAGTTCGCTGCCCTGGATGCTCATGTTGGCGATGTCATGCCAGTTTTCAAAAACTCGCAGGTCGGAAGATATCACTTGGACCCGGCCGTCGTTGCGGCTGCCCAGAATGGTGTAGAAATACTTATTAATGGCGACGCTGAGCACGGCGCCCCCGAACTGTTCATAGTAGACGGGCAGGTCGGTGCCGCCACCTCCAAAGCTAATCCGCACTGGACTGCGTACTATGAGCATTCGGCAAAATCCCTTCTAGCAAATTGTCGTTCTTGGGTTCGTGCATTTTCTCTGTTTGAGGTGAGCCGAAAGTGACAACGTGCAGCAGTCTTCTGTACAAAATCCATAGCGTCTGCAAGAGTAAGGAAATATCCAAGAACGGCGAACTGTGCAAAATATACTGGAGGTCAAACCGTGCCTTCTCTTCCGACGAATGTTGTTCACGCAACCCGTGCGCCTGTGCCAGTCCAGTTATTCCAGGCCTGACATTCAGCCGTTGCCGCTGCCAGTCTGAATAGTGCTTTACCCGCTCCGGTGACTCGGGTCGAGGACCCACTAAACTCATGTCTCCGCATAAGACGTTCCACAGCTGCGGCAGTTCGGTAATGCTTAGCTGTTGGAGCAGCGCCTCGCGACGAGGTAGAGTTTCACCACTCCGGTCTGAATTTAGGCGATACATCCGGAATGGCCTACCGAAACGCCCGCACCGAAGTACGGAGCAGAAAGGACCGGCTTTCTTACCACTCAATAGCAAGGCCCCAACAACAACTAGCGGAAGCGAAAGAGGCAGCAGAAGGCAACTCAAGGCGGTATCCAGAGCCCGTTTTGCCAACCCATTCGCGAGGGTCGGATCCACTTCGTTTAACTGCAAGACGGGAAGCCCCCCGAAATCGAGGAGTTGCGGTCTGGAGAGGTAGAGTTCATAGGGGTGGGGGACCACACTCACACCAATACCTTCGAGACGACAGCGCGCCGCCAAGTTCATGACCTCCGGAAGCCCTGGCCTGGAAAGCGTTATTATGACTTCATCGACGCGATGCTCAAGTAGAAGTTCCGGCACGCCTAAGGTCTGCACCGGCGTTGCCTCGCCCACGATTCCAGGTATTCGGTTGTCGAGAGAAGTATCTGGAGAACAGAGGAAACCCACCACTTGACAAAGCATCTCTGGGTGGCGCTCAATTTTGACAGCCATCTCTCGCGCCACAGGTCCGCTTCCTACAATCAAAACGCGACGCTTTGCCCCCGCCAGATAACTGGAACGCAAGACTAAATGCACGCAACGCCGGATCGTCACAAATCCCACCACCAGTAAGAGGCCGAAGTACGCCAATGCCAGACGGGCAATGTAGTAGCGCGCCAGGAAGAGCGCCGCGAACAGAAGCCCGAGCAGACAACACGTGGCCAAAAGAAGTTCAGAAACAATGGCCGGCAAGTGCCATCCCAGCCGAAAGCCATCTAACTTCATCCAGGAGAACAAGCCTGCCCACAGGACAAGAGAACACAATAATAGCGGGACGAAAGTGAACAACCTCTTTTCGCCGGTGGAGTCCAGCATCGTCCCGTATGTAAGGACGTAGGCCATCGCCATCGCGATCGAGGCCCAAACCAGATCGGCAGCGAGAATCCAGTGCTGAAGTTTTTGCTTCTTCACAATTCTTGACCTAGCGCTTCCGCAGACACAATAGACATCGTAGATGCTGAACTTGCAAGATTACAGTTGCCAAGTCGCACTTCGCAATGGCAAAACAGATGCGCTACCGTGCTTAGAGGTCGCCCGTGGTGGCTATGAGTTCTGGTTCGGTTGAACCGTAGCCGCGAGGGAAGCGGCGTTTCCACTCCCAGGCAGTCCGTATAATCTCTCGCAAATCGGAAACCCGCGGTTTCCAACCCAGTTCCCGCTTAAGCTTGGCTGGACTGGCACAAAGAACCGCCGGGTCTCCGGGGCGACGCGGCCCATCTCGTAACGCCAGCTTCGCTCCGGTGACCTCCTCCGCAATACCGCAAACTTCTAACACCGAATGGCTGTCACCTGTTCCGATATTATACGCAGTCATGGCCGCTTTATCCGACGCATTCAAAGCGAGCAGGTGGGCCTCGGCAATGTCCAGCACGTGCACGTAATCGCGAAGGCAGGTACCGTCAGGCGTGGCGTGGTCACGTCCATGAATCTCAAAGTATGGACGTTCACCCGCCGCAGTTTCCAACAGAAGAGGGATGATGTGGGTCTCGGGGCGGTGGTCCTCCCCCGCGCTTGCGGTTGCACCGCAAGCATTGAAATAACGAAAGGCGAAAACGCGCCAGCCATAGGCAGTGGCGTACCAGTTGAGCACATGCTCGAACATCAATTTTGTCTCGCCGTAAGAATTCACAGGTTTCTTCGGATGATCCTCCTCAATGGGGACAGCAGACGGTGAACCATAGACGGCCGCCGAGGAGGAAAAGACAAACTTGTTGACGCCAGCTGCACGCACCGACTCCAAGAATGCGATGCCTGAGGCGACATTCTGGTCAAAGAAAACTCCCGGGTTGGAGACCGATTCTGGAATCAGCGCTTTTGCGGCGAAATGAAATACTGCATCAAAATGCTGATGGCGCAGGATGTCCGAGATACTATCGCGATCGCCGATGTCAGTCGGATAGAACACTACTCCCTTAGGGACAGCTCGGGGGTTACCCGTCGAAAGGTTATCGACTACAACTACTTGGTGTCCGTTCTTAAGGAGTTGAAGACAACAAACGGAGCCCACAAATCCAGCACCGCCGGTTACCAGAATGTTAGCCAATCAGTAAGCCCCCCTCCCACCTAGAACCCTTAGCGGGGTCAACATCAAAATCTCCAAGTCCATCCTGACGCGCCAGCGGGTTATGTATTGAACATCCATATGCACCCTCTCGGCGTAGGAAACATCCTGTCGTCCGTGGACCTGCCAATAGCCCGTGATTCCGGGTTTCATTGTGAGCAACAGGCTCCGATACCGACCATACTTTTCGAGTTCCGGGGCGGTTATCATTCGAGGCCCGACGAGGCTCATTTGACCACACAGAACGTTAAACAATTGGGGCAGCTCGTCCAAACTGTACTTCCGAAGGAAAGAACCAAGTTTGGTAACCCTTGGATCCGACTTTAGCTTAAAGTTTTCAGAAAAGGCTCGCCGCAGATCCGAATTGGTTTCGAGCATGACATCTGCATGGCGATGCATCGACCGAAATTTAAACGCATCAAACTCCCCCGTCGGACCAACCACGCGTCTGCGATATATGACCGGTGTCCCATCAACGAGTACGATCAGTAACGCCAGGCCGATAAAGATTGGGGACAGCAGAGCGATTAGCATTAGCGACCCAGCTAGATCGATACTTCTCTTCAGGGCTCTGTCGCGCGACCGGAGCACTCGGACTGACGGGGTTTCCAAGCTTTCCGCCGGCCGATCAGCGCTTGCCGGCTGCGGACAAGAACTCAGAGGATTACCCACCTTTCTCTCCTGCCGCGAATCAATCGGCGTGTGCCACAGAAGCGGACGCGGAAATCACTTTCGGAGACTCGCTGATACGACGACATATGCCGGTAAAGAGCGCATGGCAAACACTCAGATGAAAGTCTTCGATGATCTGCATGTTATCAGAAGGAACAACGACGCAATAATCGCAAAGAGCTTTCATTTTTCCGCCTGAGTAGCCCGCGATTCCCATGGTGGTACAGCCCAAAGACCTGGCGACTTCGAGCGCGCGCAGTACATTGCCCGAGTTCCCACTGCCGCTGATCGCAAGGGCAACATCGCCAACGATCGCCAGGCTGCGCAGCTGCTCGGCAAAAACGTGGTCGTAGGAAGTGTCGTTCGCCCATGCAGTGATCAATGGCAGGTTGTCCGTAAGGGCTATCACTCGGAAACGTTTGGAACCGTTAAGTCCGATCAACGTTCCCTTCCCGAGGTCACATGCAAAGTGCGATGCCAACGCAGCACTCCCACCGTTTCCGAACGAAAAGACAGTACGGCCCTGATGACAAGCTTGCAAAAGCTGGTGCGTCATCTCCTCGATCTCGTCGTATGGCAGTGAGTCCAAAACCCCGTAATGCATCCTGAAGTAGTCCTTTGCCTCCTGCGACGGCACTTGGACCCGTCTTCTTTCCCTGCCAGCGGTCGCATTGTTTGATCCGTTCAATTTACGTCCTCCGTTCGACAAGTCTTAATGTACTACGATCAACTGCACCAATGCGGTACCAGCGCATTGGTCAGGAGCTCAGAACCGGGCCGGCATTTAAGGCAGAACGGCTTTTACCAGTCAATTCATCGAAAACAGAAACCAAAGAGGAAGCCCATACCTGAAGCGAGTACGAATCCTCTATAGTGCGTCGGGCACGTAGCGAGAGCCGCCGGCGCAACTCAGGGTCTTCGACTAAGGCGGAGAGGGACTGGAACCACTCATCGACCGAGGATGCAAGAAGTCCATTATGACTATGTTTTATTAAATCAGTTGTCACTCCGACCGGGGAGGCCAGGGCAACCGCCCCGGTGGCCATATACTGAATGGCTTTGAATGCGCATTTGCCTCGCGTCCAATCGGTGTCTGGCATCGGCATTATTCCAATGTCCAAGGAATGCAAGTCTGCGATTTCCGACGCCAGTTGGAACGGCAATGAAATCGAGCCAGGCAGATCCGGCTTGTAATCTGGATGTCCAAAAAAACGAAACTGAACTCTCCCCGGGTATCTTCTTGCGATGCCCTTTAACGTGGATTCGACAAACTGAAGATAAGAAACTGTGGAGCGACTGCCCATCCAGCCCACTGTTATCGGGACATCATTCTTTGCCCGTGGCTCTTGATAGCGATAATAATTGCAATCCACTACAGTCGGTATAACAGTCACCCGAGGATTAACTCTTCGCGCATAGTCACCCAGTATTCGATTTCCGGCCACCACATGAGCGCACCGGCCCAGTATTTCGTCTACCCCTCGCCCGTATTTGAGTCGGTATAAGAGAGGATGATTTAACGTGGCGACGTTGTGGTGTCCCGCGTAAATGGCATCGTCAAAGCTGAACATTACTTTTCGACTTCTTCGCAACACTGCGTTTTCCAAGGCCGGTGCAAAAAAAGGAAATACCTCTCGATGAATGACCACCAAATCGAACTGCCCTAGACCAGCTAACTGCAGAAACCGTCGGATGCTGCAATAAACAGTGTGAAGAATCTTGCTCGAGAAATGACCTCTACGACGCAAAGCTCGAAACAGGTTCGCGGTCGAGAAGGGCGCAACTATGCATTCGTAGCCGGCATTCTTTAAGTAGGGTAAGAACTGATAGACACGATACCGGCATCCAGCGTCCTCAATCGGATGCGCTACTAAAAAAAGAACTCTCTTCATTTCTCACAGAGAATAAATCGGATCCTAGCCGGCGACACAACTGTAGGCTGCAAGACACTGTTGTAAAGGCTCGCCGCTCCAACTGAATTTCTCGCGGACTCGCCTCTCCGCGTTCCTTCCCAGGCGAGACCTGAGCTCCGGATCCCGGAGAAGCATTTCCAGTTGTCCAGAGAAGGCGCTTTCATTTTCGGCCGGAGCCAAAATTCCACTCTCCCCGTCGACGATATACTCCTTGTTTTGTCCGACCGCTGAAGTGATCACGGGTTTTCCCATCGCCATGTAGTCGATAACCCGCAACGAGCACTTTGATCGATGCACCGGATTATCAGGATAAGGGAATGCAGTAATATCCGAGGCCCAAATTGACAGAACGAACTGATCGTAAGGTAGTCGTGGGTAGAAGTAAACCTTCACATTTGGGTGCTGAGAGAAGAACTCTTTTACTCTTGGGAGGTCCGGTCCATCACCTACAAAAACAATGGCGGCGTGGTTGCGCTCTGCGACTGGCGTCGCGGTACGGCAGAACAACATAATGTCATCGCCGGGTTCGAAGTGCCCGTTATAAAAGATGATTAAACCCTCCGGCAGGTTCAACCGTCTTCGCGCTTCCGTTTGTGACAACGCGCGGGCTGCATCCTGAGCCTTTCGATTTTCGGCCGACGCGCCGCAATTCGGAACATAGTAAACACCCGAGGGCTTCCCTCTCACTTCGTGGACGCGATCAAGCAGCGCCCGACTGGCGACCGTGACCGCGGGCATCGAACGCATCATCCAGCGCTCTTGCCGATCAATGTATTCTTTCAGAATCCACGGGTAAGGCTTGATGTCGTTAAAGCCTCCCCAACCCTCCCAATCATCGCAATCGAGTACGACGTTTCGAAACCCCTTTATCCACAAATACGCACCGGCGGCGCCAGCAAAACCCTTGGGCTTGAAGATATGAACCAACTCAGGCCGGTAGTCCTTTACAGCGCTCAGCAGCCCCAGTAGAAGACCTGGGTAGCTTAACGCCGTAGCACCGGCTTTCACGCCGTTGATGTGGACTCCCTCCTGCACCCATTCCCGGCCTGACTCGTCCAGGTTGTCGTACGGAGTCACAAAGATTGTAACTTCGTGCCCCTGGCGTACCAGTTCAACCGCCATGGGATAAGCGCGCCCCTGGATCGTGCCCTTCGGCTTAAAACCGAACCCGCCTACGAAAGCCATTTTCATAAGTTACGACCGTCCTTGCTCCGCTTTGACCGCTGTGATCTCGATCATATCCCCCTGTCCAGCCAAATCGCATAGGTTTGCCGCGCATTGGCACGCAAACCGCAGAAAGTAGTTGTTGACCAGCATTCCGTCCATCGATTTTTTGCCGTTCTTACGATTTACCCAGATCTGGAGGCTACCGAGGATGCCGAAAAAGTCTGAGTTAAACGACACCTTCTCTACTTGAAACCCGTGTTTCACCAGAATACGACAGAGCGTATCCTTCGAATAATTGAAGGTATGAACGGGCGCACACAGGTGCCACCAATACTGCTTGAACGCGCGCGCGTTTAGGCTGTTAATATTCGGCACACCGATCAGCAACTTCCCTTTCGGTCTGAGGATTCTGTGAATCTCGCGCAGAGTTTCGTTCGGACAGCTAATATGCTCGAAAGAATGATTCGCCCGCACGTAGTCAAAGAGCTCTGGGGAAAACTGCGCATCCTGAAGAGTACCGCAACAAATCTGCAGACCTCGGGACTTGCCAAGCGCCGCAGCTTGCTCGCTTATCTCAACGCCGTATGTCTTCCAACCTCGGCTCCGCATGCTGTCGAGGAACCATCCGCTTCCGCAGCCTAGATCCAGGATGGTGCCAGAAACTTCAAACCGCGGGTCCTTCGTTCCGACGTGATAGCCCAACATTCTTCGCGCAAGCTCTCTCCACTCGCGCATTCGGAACTTGTCCTGGTAGGCATAATAGTCACTGGGATAAAGGGTCGCTAACTCTTTATCTGAGTACATGGGATTCAACATCACCAGGAAACATCGAACACATCGCACTACTCGATAGGTACCGGAAATGCCATAGTGGCGATCTCTGGTTACATAAAGCTCTTTGAAGTCAGCGGCATCGCAGAGAGGGCAGGTTCGCAAGGCTTGGCTCATCGTCCGTCAAGTGTTCAGCGCTCGTTCCGAACTTTGGCTCACTGAAACTTGAGCCGTTCTGCAAGAAACAGGATTTCTATCGGTGATCCCTGTTGTTGTTGATGTTCGCTTCCACAATCTTAAGCCTTCGAAAAAAGCGCGCTCTTGAAGAAGAAATCTCGACAGGTTGATTTTGCGGGTAACCAGACGTACCAGCAGTAACATCTGGTAGGCGGGAAGATAGACCGCCCTTCTAAAGACTCCGAAGTGCTTGAGAATGTAGATCACCTGTCCGCGGGTCGTGTATCTCGAGCTTAAATCAGAGCCAATCCCCCCGGTTGAACTACTCGCTTTGTGAAGCATTTTGGCAGTGGGCAGATAGAATAGTGTGAAACCGGCCCGCATTGCTCGATAACAAAAATCGGCATCGTCCAAGCCTAGAAAGAAACGCGCATCCAGAAGTCCGATCTGGTCAAAAACTTTCCGTCGAACCAGCAGGCAGCAGGCCGGGCCATGCTCCACTCTCCGTGGGAGATCGAATTGACCACGATCAATCTCAAAGACCCCGTAATGAGCCGGGGCGTAGCCTCGCCAACCCCTGAATGTCCCCCCCGCACTCCAGATCATTTCTTGCTTATCAAAGAAGAGAATCTTCGGGACAATCATGTCGCACCGGCATTGGTCGAGTCCGCACGCTAATTGTGCCAGTAAGGATGCATCAAATTCGGTGTCGTTATTCATCAAAACGATCGAGAGACAGCCGTCCGCGAGCGCAGCCCTGATGCCGCGATTGGCGCCCTCGGCCCATCCCAGGTTCTGCTGATTGCGAAAGACGCGCACGCGAGAATCGTTGTATTGGGCAATCTGCTCGATAGTCCGGTCGGAGGAGGCATTGTCGGTTATGTAAAGCACGAACTCAGAATAGGTTTGCGCCAACAGGCTGGTCAAAAAGCCGTCGATAATCGGACTCGCGTTGTAGGTCACAGACACTACACCGATTGTGCTTCGATTAGCCATTGAAAATCACGCTCGACCGCGTTACCAGTTCCAAGATTCCACCTGTCCGATTCCACGTTCCGCTTTTTCGGAAACCCGTTTTCGACGCCTTCAATACTCTCCTCTTAGACGACTCGTGATGGCGCTCTTGGCCGACGTAGCTGCCTCGTCGACCCTTGCTCTAATTGTCTGCCTTCCCATTTGGGGAGCTTCCTTGCGCCATACGTCACCCTTCTCAAACACAATCACGCTGTCGTAGAAATTGATCGAGAACGTTTGTCTGGTAATGAAATCAACCGGGATTGCCCCACGACTATGGTCGGCATTTAAGCTGTCAATGAACTTTTTGGCCCGGTTCACAAAGGACTCAGCTTTCTCCGAGCCGCCTCCGTATTCTTCCCAATACGCCGTGTGCAAATCCTCAACCACATAAATGCCATTCTTGGGCAATTTCGGATAGAGAAACTGGAAGGTGGCGTTGATGTGATCCATCTGGTGACTGCCGTCATCCAAAACAACATCGGGCACTCCAAATTCGTCAATCACGCTCTGCAAGAAGCCCTCATCGCTTTGGTCTCCAATCCGAACATAAATCCCCGGTTGCTCATGTTCCTTGCATCTCTCCTGTATGTCGATGCCAACGATCTTGGCCAGAGGACCAAAATACCTTTGCCACATTTGGAGAGATCCACCTTTGAACGCGCCAATTTCAAGGAAGGTAAGAGATTTGTTTCTGTACCATTCGAAATGCTTCTCATAGATAGGAAAGTAGTGCACCCATTTGTGAATGATCTTTCCGTCGTTTGTAAGAAAGTCCTGCCAGAGATTCACTTTTGAGATCTCCCGTAGATCGAGGTCCAGCCAGCCTTACAACCAGATTTTTGTCGCGCCTTCGGCACTTCGTTCCAGCCCGTATCAGCGCGCGCTCCATCCGTGAAACCTTGGAATTTCAAGAGATCCCTAGGGCTTCCTGTAATGTCCGCCGCTCGGAGTTGATAAGTCCGTAATTCCAGAATAACCAGACGGTGCCAATTACGGCTGCAAGTGTGAAGAACGATATCGCTACCGATGGCCCATGAACAATTATACGGGACAACAACACCAACCCAATCGGGGCGGCGCAAACCAGTGGACGCAACAGGCCTTCCTGAATGAGCAAAAATCGGTTGATTGCGATGGATGCAGTCCGTGGCATGTTGTAGAACAAGTGAAATCCCACGCTTACGAAGGAGCCGATTAAGGTGCCAATCGCTACGCCGATAGCTCCTATGAGATAGGCTCCGGCCACGCTGGCCACCAGGTTCGTGATTCCTTCCGCAATCGGCGACATAATCACCTTACTTTGCTGGCCCGTGCCAAGAAGCAAGGTTGAATAGGGCAACGCGCATAACCGTATGACGTTCGCTATGAGGAGGACTTGCAGAATCGCGGTGCTGTGCTGTGCATAGTCTGGCCCGGCCAGCAACCGGATAACGAAGTGTCCGGCAACAATCAGCGGCAATGCCATCGCAAGCAGAATTAGCATGCCATATCTGGTCGAGGCGATCAGCATCCGACCGAGTCCGTGCGCATCGCCACGAGCACCCAACACAGCTGATGCGGGCAGCAGCGCGGCAAACATCGCGCTATGTGCCTGAGCCAGAAAGTTAGTCAATGTTGCCGCGATCGCGTAGTAAGCAGTGGATTTGTAATCGAAGATGCCGACCATGATGAGGTCGAGGCCGCTGATCATAAGCATCGCGACCATCCAAACCACGAGTGTCGCGGAGTAGCCACTGATTTGTCGGGCGCAGCTCTTGGAGACCAGCGACAGCCGAATCTTTATCCCGTTCGCCCAAACCCGCCAAGCCACATACGATCCGATGTAGGACAATACGTTTGCGGCGGCTACCGCGGCTCCCATCGCGGCAAGCGCCCAATGCTTAAGGACCACAGCAGTAACCAACAGGGCCATCACAAACTTGTTAGCAATGGCGACGCCGGCGGGAATCTCATTCCGTTGCAGTCCGATGAACAAAGAGGAAATCACGGCAGCGGGGAGTCCCAGGGCAAGCGATCCGCCCATGAGGAGCAAGGCGATTTGCGCCGGACGAAAAAGCATGGCGGGCATCTGGGGAAATATGGCAGGTAGTTGCCACGCCAACACGGTAACAAGGATGCAGCCCAGGACTGCAGCCAGAGTCAGCATCGCGAATGCCGTGCTCACAATCCCGTCGCGCTGTTCATGGTCATCCAATTCGTGCGTGTGCGCGACGAATCTCGCGACCGCAGTTTGAATGCCGAAGTCGAGATACCCCACGTACAAGGTCATTTGCAAAAGCACGGCCCATGCACCGTAGGTATCTTTTGGCAGCATTCTCACTAGAAATGGAGAAAGCAGCAGCCCCACGATTCCGGAACCGACCAGCCGCACAAGATTCGAGGACGCATTTTTCACAATTGTGCTTCTGAAGCCTGGCTTCGCTACCATATGGTTCACGCGGACCGTTCCAAGTTCAGGCATGGGGTTAGCTCGCCCTCGTAACTGACTGTCCCCATACTTTCAGACCCTCCACCAACGCTTTCTCGCGCAACCAGAACCTCGGCCATCCGACTTTCCTCAAAATCAGTTGGAGCACCAGATAAGCCTGGTAGGCCGGCACATAATACAGGCACCACCATGGTCCGAAATGCTTCAACATGAAATAAACGCGATTCCGAGTCGTGTATCGCATCATGAAATCAGAAAGCAGACCGCCTGTCAGGCTATGCGCTTTGTGCAGCAGCCGTGCAGAAGGTAAATACATGATCGTGAGGCCTGCGCGGTGCGCACGGTAGCAGAAATCAACATCCTCCCAGTAGGCAAAATACTTGCTGTCCAAGAGTCCAACCCTCTGGAAAACTTCCTTCCGCATTAATAGGCAAGTGGTAGGTGCATTTTCCAACTTTCGAGGCTCATCGTACTGACCGCGATCGACCTCCAAGTGCCCATAAAGAAACGGGGCATAACATTTCCATCGGGTCAGCCCTCCGCCCGCGCTCCAAATCGTCTGTTGGTTATCGTGGAATAATATTTTCGGAGCGACCATATCGCAGGCGTGCTTCTCGATCGCGGAGGCCAATTGTTCCAGCAACGACTGATCGAACTCCGTGTCATTGTTGATTAGCAGAACCGCGTCGCAGCCCGCCGCGAGCGCCGCGCTAATGCCCTGGTTGTTGCCTTCTGCAGCCCCAAGGTTTTCTGGATTGGCGCGAACGTGTATGCGGGAGTCGTCGTAGGCGGCCACCTTCGCCAATGTCCCATCTGACGAAGCGTTGTCCACAATGTAAAGTATGAAATCAGAATGGGTTTGCCGCAGCAAACTGGTTAGAAAACCGTCGATCACGCGGTTGCTGTTGTACGCTACGGTTACCACGCCTATCTTTTGCATGCGGTTCAGAGCTTAGCGCTATACCCACATCGGCCACGATGCGGACATATCAGGCTGCTTCTTAGAGAATCACACACACTCATGGGACGCGAAAGCGTCTCAGAGACGAATGACGCCAATGCCATACCCATCCTGGGCAATATTTTCAACGAATTCATAGTGGGGAAAGGAGCGGCTTATCTCACGCCAGAATTGGTGGACACCGCCAGCATTGTGGCCTGTCTGGATGCCAAAACGCACATAGTAGTCGGGGATAATATCATGAAGAGCTATCAGACCGCCGGGACGCACGAGGGAGCTGAAACTTTGCAAATCCTGCTTGACGCCCTCATAGCTGTGATCCCCATCAATGAAGAGGAAGTCGAGTTTGTTCTCACCCAGGGCTTCGAGGACTCGTCGCTTGGCCGCAGCGGTATGTGAATCGGATTCAATCAGCAGCAACGTCTGCGAAACTTTCAGCTTGCTCCTAATCAAGGCTTCAACACCCGTGCCGATCTTGATATCGAGGCCGATCAGGCACGCGTCCGTATCCGCTATCTGGGACCACAGGGCCATCGTTCCACCCCGGTCCATCCCAATTTCCATGATTCGCGCCGGACGCAAATCGCGCAATATATGCAGCAATTCGCTAAGTTCCGACCAGTGCTGGTTTGCCCCTTCTTTACAGGCCGCACGGGCCATGGACCAAGTCTTAGGGCTCGTTTTAACGATTGTGCGAGCGGCTTGAAATGTCTTCGCGATCTTCCTTGAGTAATTCATCGGTTTATAAAATCGCAATTTTGTGATCCGCAGTCTGCTGGGCAGCGAGAATATGAAGGGTCTCGCTCAACCCCAGCAACATCCATAGAAGATAGCCGGCGTGCGGACTGAACATATTTGAGTCGTCGCCGAACCCACCGAACATGTTTGTAGTGATGGCAAACGCGAAGGCCAGAGCTAACAGGCCGAACTGGGGGCTCGCCCTCAACCCTACATTGGTACGGATGCTGGACAACATTACGAGCACAATGCAGACGGTTCCAACAACCCCGAGAGTGACAAGCAGGTTGAGGTAGAACTGGTGAGGCGTACTCCCAGCGTTGGAGGAAATATCGGTCGTCTGACCGAAGTTCACAACCCAGGACAAATTCTGATAATTGCCGAGGCCAACACCTATGAAGGGATGAGACCACCACGTCTGGATAGCAAAAATCCACATGCGCAATCTCGTCAAAATGTCGAAGCCGAGGCTCGCCTGGCTTGATCCGAATAATCGGTCTTCGACTAGCGGTCGAAGGGGCCCGTAAACACAAAGCAGGATTGCGACCACCAAAGTCATCAGTTCGCCAAACGCCAGCTTCCAGCGCCGTTTCTTATCGAAGAGTAATACAAAAAGGGTGCCCGTCGCCGCGAGGGCCAGCCAGGCTGCAAACGTAAAGGTGAGTAGCAAACCCGCGAATATAGCCACTGCAATCATTAACCACTTCGAATACAAACGGCCCCGCCCCTCTGACAGCCAAAGGGCCACCGCAATAGGCAGGCATAAATTAAAGTAGTGGCCCATCTCCATCTCCGAGGTCAGCACGGAAATCATGCGATTCCGCCAAGGCCAGAATATATCGCGATAGTGCGCCACGCTCGTGTTAAGCCGGGGATTCACAATCCAAAACAACGCGCCGTAGTCCTGAATTACGAATTGATAAAACCCGTAGCAAGCAACTATGAACACAGAGATCATCAACACTCGAAGAATCTGAGTGACCTTCTCCCGGCTGTCCACCAGATTTAACACCAGGTAATAGAGGCCGATATTCGACAGGAAGCGCACGACTTCTTTGACCGTAAACGGCAATTCCTGCGACCGAAGGACAGAGAGAAGACTCAGCCCGATGAGAATGCCGAAGCACCAATTGTATCTACTGGTTCGAATGGTTTGAAGGCTATGCCCGTGTTCGTGTCGACTCAGGAGAAAGGGAATCCATAACACAATCTTCAGCAGTTCGAAAGCAACCGGAATTGATCCAATCGTGAATACGAAATTGAAAGGAATCAAGAACACCATCATCAGCAACAGGTCGAAGGGACGCGGAATGAAGTAAAAGAAGAAGGGGACTGCCAGTAACAGGACAACCGGGAGTGGGGTATACAAAAGCGAAATGGCCAGACTAGTTCCGACCAGCGCGATTAAAAACGGGGCGCGCTTGTAAGGCGGTACACTAGAAATTTGAAGTATTGTTGACACGGCTATCGACAAAAGGGTTATGTGTACCTAATCGCGGTCGGTTCCTTCCCCGTTCTCACTCCCTGCTCGCCCCCCCAATCGGTCTCCCTCCGAACGCGAACCGGAGTCACCGCGAATCCTCGAGACAAGTTTCTCAATCTTCTCCCTTCCCTGACTCCAGATCTCGATCGCGAATTGCTTATCAGGGGAGTGGGGATCGATTTGTTGCCATTGTGCCGAAGCCACGACAACAACGGCTCCGAGAGTAAAGGCAAACAATGTTCCGAGTACGAGGATTACCGTCCTTGGCGGGAACGACTTTTTTTCAGGTAAATCCGCGGAGTCAAGAACTTTGATCGTGGGTATCTCTTTAGCTTCTTGGATTTTGGCCAACTCGTACTGCTGCGTCAATAGTTCGTAGACCGTTTCTTGGATTTTTGCCTCACGGTAGAGGTCCAGCCAGCGAACCCCGACCAGAGGAAGTTGACGCAGGGACGGATATAAATCGCCCGCAGTTGAATCAGAGTTGGCACCGGGCGCGACCTTGCCACTCGTACCGCCCAATTTCGACAGCTGATTTTTCAGCTCATCCACGCGCGCCTTCAATGAGCGGACACGGACGTTGTTTGGCGTGTAGGTTTGCTCGAGTGCTTCAAGTTCGGATTGCGCCACGATCAGTTGTCCTTGCAATTCCGCGCCCGCTTCTACCATGGCTTTAGCTTGGTACGGCATATCCAAGACCGTGTTCTTACTTTCGTACTCACTGAATTCTTTCGCTGTCTGGTCGAGTGTCTGTTTGACAGTCTGAAGACGCCCTTCGATAAAGATCCGCTCCCGGCGAGCCGCAGAAGTGGAAACCTCCGCCAACAGTCGGTCCAATTCTTCAACATAGGCTTGCGATAGTTGTTGTGCCCGGCGCGGATCACGGTCTTCAACAGTTATCGTCATCACATCGCTTTTTCGATCAACCTCAACTTCCGTGTGTTTAGCCAGATGCGTGCGAGCATCATTCCAGTACCGGTCACCATACTCTTTGCGCAGGTCAAAGCGCTGAATCATGCGATCTTCGATGGTGCGCCCCTGCAGCATATCGATAAACAATGCGGAGGAGTTCTTGAGACCAAGAAGATCACCGGCGGCGCCTGCTAAGCCTGGGCCCAAACCTCCCATCGAACCCAAGCTATCTTTGGCAGACATCATTGCAGCCATTGCCATGCCCGCTCCAGATTGATTGTCGGGCGGCATTAATCTGACTACGGACTTGTATCTGGGGGGCAGGATAAACGCAGCGACCGTTGCTAGAATGGCGCCGTAGAGCGTAACCCGCCCCAAAAAGCGCCCTTCGCTCCAAAGCAGCCGAAGCCAGGCTATGTGTTTGGGTTCGTATCCAGACGTATCCCTCAGATCGCGGTAACCGTTTGTCTCTGCCTCAAATACGGTCGACCGGTCAATGACTGGAATAGCGTTCTGTTTAGGCGGGTTCAACTTCGAATCCTCGATCCCTCGTCATTATTGTTACACATCCTACCTGTACTACCGCTAAGAAATGAACCTATGCCGTACAGACTTCCTTACTTCCCAATACGCCAATGCGGGTAGAATGTTAGTGTCAGCGAGGCTGTTACGTCCGATTGCCTGGAAGCGTCCAGGAGAGGGAATCTCCACTGCTCGTATTGCAACAAGCCTGAAAACATTACTTCGTGAGATAACATGAAGTTGCCGCTCGCTGAATAGTCTACCAACCGGCCACCCTCCATGAATCGAGGGGAGACTTCCTGGAGCCGATAGCCCACCTGAACTTGATTTCGCGGCGAGAACGAGTACGTCAGCCAACCCTGGCCGCCCCGGCCAGCTCTGCCCATCCACGTGGCCAACAGGGTCGCGTCATTTGTGTAGCCACTGAGATAACGGCGCTGATCGAAGTAGACGAACCCCGGCAAAAACTCGGCAGTGGTGGATTCATTGATACCCTCAGCCCGAAGCTCTAATTTAGGAATCTTCGGAAACTGAGGCATGTAAAAGCCAGGGTTCACGCTAGCTCGAGTCGAGCCGATCGGAGAAACCTCGTCCACGACGAGAGAGTCCATGTAAAAGGTCAACCAGTTCCTCAGACCGGGGACTCGATAAGTGAAATCCGCAGCAGAGATACGCTTGCCGGGATTGTTGGCGGCATTCGGCGAGTGAATGTAGTACGTACGAAAAAAATTGCCGAAGGTGACAGGCAAACCAGGACCTCCGAACATCGCCGTGACTCCCATGCCGAATTCAAAATTTGGAGTGGGTTGAAAACTGATCTTTTCCCCGTGTATGAATGGCTGCGGCGAAATATTAGGGCCAACCACGCCAGGGTATCCAGGGTACGATTGGCACGACGGGACGGTACAGTATTCCCACTGCTGCCCAGAGAGTTGCCCAATGAAAAACTCCGCGCGAGCGGGCCCTAGGATGCGTGAAAGTCCAGGTATTTTGTGTGGCACGACATCGTCAATCTTGAATGCCGGGAACGGTGCGGCGTTGTTGCTCATCAGCAACGGACCCGCTTCACTGGGACCAAGCCATTGACTCTGCTCACCAAAGGAAAATTGCACATTATTAATGTTGAGTAAAACGGCGCTGTTTATAAGCTGAAATTGATTGGCCGTGGCCGTTCCGTTAGGCAGCGGTGGAGTAAGATTGCCTGCGGCAATCGCTGCCAGCACTTGTGGAGGATCGGAAGGCATCGCCGGCGCGTGTTGGTATTCGCCCTGAAAAGAAAACGCTACCGGCCCCACTTCAGCGTCAGCAGTTACACCGGTTACATTATTGAACCCTGCCCAGTAGGGTCGTCCATAGTCGTTGATGATGGTTTGGCCGAAGTTGTAGCCGTCCCGAAGCGGAGTGCCGGAAATTCCCATCATCCGGGTGTAAACCGAGTCCACTCGTGCTCCGACGTTCGCGGCTCCATCCAGGCGCGCGACCTCGGTGGCAAACTCGTTGGTCAGCGTTCTGTATATCTTCCCCGCTTCCCCAGCTTCCTCGCCATCATTCTGAAACTTCTCTCCGGCCTGTTCCAGCATTTGTGCGCACGCCATGCGCGTCCAAGGACGCATTCCGAGCATGTTGGATTGCATATAACCAAGAGCAACCAAACGCTGTAATGCGGGGTAGATCCAACTATCAATCGGGACGTAAGGCGAAGCCATGTAACTGGGATTGCGAGACTTCTCGCCGGTACGCTCAGGCAACAGGTTTCCCCAGGGTGCGCCGCCTAGTTCCGGATCATGGTGGGCCCGATAAACCTGACGACCGAAGTACCACCCTACGGCACTGCCGATGATTACGTCTGATGGGAAGTGTTGCTTAGCGGTCACGCGTGTGATGGTTATTGTCGAAGCCAAGCCATACGCCGCAATTTGGCTGAGCCACCCGGGATACTCATGTGCCCAGACGCTCGCGATCGACCAGGCGATGGCAGAGTGCTCCGAGAAAAATGAAGCACCTCCGGTGAAAAAATCTCCGTTCCCATTGCCTTGGAGAGGACGTTGTCTCTGTGTAATTTCTTTAAACAGGTAGGTCACCCCTGTTGCATTGATGGCAGCTTCTGCACTCAGAAGTCCAGTCTCTTGCAAGTGATCGTCATGGGTGATGGAACCGAGGAGGAACGACGCGCCACCAAGGCCGATCAGGGAATATGTACCGTAATCTGAAATATTCAAGCTGGTTTGCTGGTGACTTGGATTTACCTGCCTGGACCACCAGCTATCGCTTGCTATGAAGGCGGCTGTGATGCCAACGCCGGGCAGTATCCACTTGAGATCTTTAGTGCGAAAGTGCGCTGGGCTCGTCCAGAACTGTTTCTGATCTGTGGCAATGTGTTTGAGAAATGGCGAAACCAATCGGTTCTCGGGGTCCTCTCCTGGCTGAAGCCAGACTCCGGCGCCGTTGTCCGTAACCGCAGCGCCTTTCGTGATCGACGGGTTCGAGGCAGCAGTTTGTTGTCCTTCACCGGCGACCTGAGTGGAAGACGACGTGTGTATCTCCGTTTGGCCGTGAAGGGTCATTCCGCTTGCCACCATGATTGCCCATAATAACCATTGGCTAATACGCCCCATCAACATTCAAGCCACGTAACAAAGTCCGTCAACATAGGTCGCCACCGCTAACACAGCACCCATCAATGAGTCGCGTAATATGCCGAAATGGCGATCGCGCTACCCACCGAAGCAGCAATCTGGGCGACGGCCATAGTGGATTTAAACTTGGTACTGAAAGAGTAGATCTGTTCCGGCACCACGACCAGGTCGCCCGGTCGCAATTCCGTACTCTCGACGCCGCCGCTGAATACTCCGCCAGGTCCACCCGCAACCGAGCCATCCGCTCGTACTACGAATATGCCCTTTTTATCTGCCATTGCCGTAGGTCCACCCGCCTGTTTCAGATACCAGCCAGCATTTTTGCCTGGTTTGTACGTAATCCCTGTTGGGTTATATACCGATCCATCCACTAAAACGATACCTGACCGCTTGGGTATATAGATCGCATCTCCCGATCGCACTTGGATATCAGCTGACGTATTGGCCCAACGCGTGACATCTTGTGAGATGTGAATCACTAAACGACCGGCGGGTGGAGTGTTCTCAAGAATACCAATGGTCTTCTGGTACTGTAGAATGCTAGCTTTAGCTTGCGCCTGATCGTCCTCGTCCATATTGGGAACAAGTTTTACACTCTTTGATTCAGCTCTCATACGCTGGATCAAATCGGCGCGATTCTTTTCTTCCAATTCTCGTAGTTGGACCCGCTCAAAAACCGCACCGTAAGGATAAGCGTCGGGCAGGAAACCGCCGGCACGCTGAATGACGGAGCTGAGACTTTCACCCTGTTGAATTCCGTAAGTGCCCGGGTGGACAACCTCTCCGGTCACTTTGATGGTTGCTCCCAAATCGTTCCATCCGGACAACTGCCCGATGGTGAGGACATCACCGTCGCGCAGCCGTACGTCGGCATCGGGTTCGCCGGCCATGGCCTTTGCGATCGGAACTTCAACGTGATCGCTAACAATCTTCGTGCCTTGCGCCACTTCGTAACGAGTGAGGTCGGCTTCATCAGTGTAGGCACCGCGCTTGAATCCGCCGGCAAGGCGAACCAGACTAGCTGCAGTCAGGTTTTCGCCTAAAGGATACTTGCCAGGACGACCGACCTCGCCTTCAACGGTCACAGTAGGCGGATCAAGCTTGTTGAGATCCCGGTGAATGAATACCCGGTCCTTTGGCTCTAGAACAATGTTGTCTTTCTGATCGCCCTCCAGTGCCTTGGCCAGGTTCACGTTGATCACTTCCAGCTTGCCATCACTAGTCTTGCGAAAAACCTGAGCGTCGGCAAGCAGAGCATCTCGAGTCGTTCCGCCCGCCATGTAGACTGCGTCGCGAAGGTGGGCGACTCCATTCGTTAAATGATCCCCGGGATCCCTCACTTCTCCTGTCACAGTAATCACCGGCGGATCTTCGAAGTCGAATCTTCCGAAAACGCGAACGATATCAAAAGGTTTCAGGACCAGATCCTGGTCTTTGCCAGCAAGCGCATCGCCCAGATTGAACGTGAGCACCTCAGGCGCGAAATCGGGCTGGGCTAGGCGAATAATCTCCGCGTGAGTAATTGAGGGCTCGGGCAATACGTCTTTGTATGACTTGATAAGATCCGTGACCTTCATGCCGTCCGTGTAAGCAAACTTCCCCGGGCGGGAAACGTGACCGTCCAGGTAAACAGTTTTGTCAGCATAAGGCAGGATCGGAGTAATCTTGATTTTGTCTCCGTCCTGGACGACAAAATCTTCAAGCGCTTTGTTGACGCTAGCGTCGCTATCTGTCTCCGGAATATCGAGACGCAACATGGTGCGGTCCTCGTGACTCTCCACCCGTTCCACATCCACGTGACGCAACGTGCCGGAAGGTAAAACTCCTCCGGCGAGTTCCAAGACTTCTGCGAGACCTTTTTCGCCGTTCAGTTCGTAAACGGCTGGCCGTCGTACCATGCCCTCAATTGTGACTTGACCCTTCAGAGGCGGAACCTGGATTGTGTCCCCGGCCTGGAGTCGCTGAACGTCCCCGCGAATGCCGTGCAGCAACAAATCGTAGACATCGACTTCCTGAATGAGTTGCTTGCCCCGATAATGGCGGAGGATTCGCAGTGAACCACCCGAGGTCGGCCCGCCCGCGATATAGAGCGCATTCAGCGGCGTCGAGAGAGAACTCACGTCGTATGCTCCGGGACGCTCCACGTCGCCGGTCACATAAACACGGAGCGTTCGGATGCGGGAAAGGGAGACATCAGCATCGACACCGCGAAACTGACCCCGCAGAACAGTCTGCACAACATGTTGCACGTCACCCAGATTGCGTCCGGATACCTCGACCGCTCCGACCTCGGGCAGAGCAACGCGGCCTTCGCGATCTACTACCCGCTGCAGTCGCTGCGAGATTCCTCCCGTGAGGGTTATCGTCAGGCCGTCGCCCGGGCCGACAACATAGTCAGGCCCCGCGGGTAAATCCATGGGAAGCTCGTCAAGGTTCCCTGTGCCATTCAGGAAAACATCCTCTCCGAAGCGCTCGAGCCTAGGAGAACGTTTCGAATACTGAGCGTACAAATCGTAAAGCGAAGGCACGTCGGCATAGGGGTTCGGACGATGACGAAGAGCAGGTTGCTGAGGTGGTTTCGGAACTGAGTATTGTCGAAGAGGTAGTCGGTTCTGATCCTCAAGACGTGCTTGCTGCGGAAACCCGGAGGTCCCGCTCTGGCTTCCCAACAGGGACCCAATCGAGGTACCGAAAGCAGAGCCCAAGGAAGAACCTAACGAGGAACCTAAAGCGGGTGAGGTTGACAGGCTCGACGTATCGGAACCATTCGCTCCCAAGCCTCTTCGGGACATCCCCGAGGAACCACCCATCTGGCTCGCGCTGAGCAGGCTGGGAAGCTCATCGGGCTGAATGCTCGCCATTTCACTTTGGTCGCTGTCCATACCGAAGTAGCCCTGGAATGGTTGGACCTGCGTCAACTCAAGCTGGCGGCGGTAGTCCGTAGACGGACCCTGTGGAGGAATCTGCGATGGTGGGTATTGTTGCTGAGGATACTGTTGAGGATATTGCTGTGGGTACTGCTGCGATGGATACTGCGACGCTGGGTATTGTTGCTGGGAAGGTGACCGGCCGTACTGCGGTTGTCCGAACGAGTAAGGCTGCGCGGCATCAGGAAGATACTGGGTCAGATAGCAATCCAAGTCATTCTCGTGCTTGCGCCAGTATTCCTCCTCTTGGTTCGGTAGATGCTTCGTATCCGATGATGACTGGTCCGGTTGCTTGGCGGCAACAGCCTGAGCATCGGTTTGCATCGAAAGTTGGCACGGCAAGTCTCGCGCGAGCTCTTCGCGTGTGGGTTTAGCCTTTATGTAGGCCCGATCCACGATCTCATGAGTAGCGATCACACGGATGTTGTCATCTTTGCGAATCAACGTGAATAGCGCATCATCGGTCAGGTCATTCGGATCGAGTATTCGACCCTGCTCGAACGCCTTTCTAACCAGCGTTTTCTTAACCTGGAGCAGCAAACCCGGTTCGTCCTGAAGGATGAGGAGAATTCTATCGGCCGAAAGCGAAACCATCTGTTCCGCTTCACGTTCCGCGCGAGAATTCTTTTGATCAATAGCCGTGCTGCGGCTGTAGGCCGCTGGCTGTTGACCCCACGCGGTCGCACAAAGCGCCAGGCCGATGCATACCGAAACCACCTTTGGACGATGAAGAAAAATACGGGATAATCTGCTCATAACACCTCTACGCGGCCGGAATCTCTTGATTGTCAGCGAGCCGATTACAAAACATCGAAACTGAACCAAGCTTGGACTCGCGACGACGGCTCGAAGGATCATTTAACAAGGCTCGACGTCCGCCTCATCTACTTCCACTGCCACCGATCGCATAATCAAATCGATGGAAAGCACCACGCGAAACTTGTCTTTCCTGCGCACCAAGATGCCTTGTGCCCCCGCCAAGGGACCGTATTTCACGCGCACGCGACGTCCCACCTTCAAGTATGGATGCGGTTCCGCGCGAACCCCGCCGGCTAGCCCGTTGTTGAGGGCCTCGATTTCGCTATCAGGTAGCGCAGCCGGGTGACCGTTAAAACTGACGAATCGAACTACACTGGGCACCTGCAACACCCGGAGGCGATCCTTCAAGTCGAGGTGGACGAAGACATAGCCCGGGAAAAGCACCAAGTCCAATTCTTTGCGCCGATCTTTCCATCTGCGAACACTTCGATATACGGGCAAGAAACAACTTACGCGTCGCTCTTCCAATTGCCGTGCTACCTGTTTCTCATGACGTGAACAGACGTGGGCTGCGTACCAGTGAGATTGCAGTGGCGCTACCACGCCAGAGTCTGGCTGCAAAGAGTTTGCAGGGACAATGAGACCAGAGCTCTGCGTTAAATTAGACAATCCCCTATACCGTTTCCTAGCTGCAGCTTCGCCCCCTCACTTACAGGGCATCTGTGAGCTAACCCGCATCAATTCCGTTGGTTCGCTGTTCCATCACAGCGGCGACGCAGTTGCGCCTCGCCCTACAACAGGATCCGGTAGAACCAACGCCGTATCCAAACCCCTGTCAACGCACGAAGTCGCGGAGATGTGAGCTCAAGCGGCTGACGACTCCGCGACCTAGACAACTCCCGATGGGCAACCGGATCTGTTCTGCGGCCGCCTCGCCTGCTGACCCCGTCCTGTTCGTAATCCGCATCCGCGCGTCTAAATTCCGACCAACTCCGGCTTGCTTCGCAAAACACTTAAGATGCCCTGCTCGGATGATTCGACATGCATAGAACGGATGTCAACGAACGCCCAATAAAAGATGCCTTTATTCCGCTCGGCGGCCAGCGCCAGGACCTTCATCTCCGGGTAGCGGCCCAGCAGAAACCCGCTCAAACCCGGCCGGACCTCGGGGTTCTCCAACGCAATGATCAAATAATCAGGACGCGTGCGTTCAACCAGTTCAGTGATTTCCGCTTCGTCCTGGGTTTCCCCGACCACTTCGATATCGGGTTGATCCCCAATCGTCGCAAGGACCAAATCCTTCATCAAGCGCGGCCGGTTTGCAACTAACACTCTGATTTTTTGCACGATCCTCTCCGTGCCGGGCAGTATCTCCTGTTCTCCCCAAAAAAGTAAGACACAAATTAGGCCCAGAGATTCAAGGCAGGTAGTACCAAGAAGGTTCCGTCCAGCGGCAGACATCCAGCCTGCCTTCGTGCCAGACTAGTACCTAAAAAGTACCAAGCAGAAACTACGGCATAGTGTCATGCGACGGCTCCCGGCACGCGGCAAATCTCCACCGCCCCGAGCCGGTCGGTCGCCCCAAGCTTTCGCAACATCCGATGAATATGGTTCTTCACGGTTTGCTCCGAGAGGTTTAACTGTGAAGCTATTTCCTTGTTAGTGAGTCCGTGGCTAATCATTTGAACGAGTTGCTGCTCCCGTCGAGTCAGACCGAGGTTGTGTCGAATGACAAAACTGGTGGAACCGGTGCGGCTGGCCACCGACTCAAATAGTGCCAGGCAAAGACCAGGAGGACAAATGGCCTCGTTGTTTGCCACCGAACGAACCGCAGCCGCAACCTCCATCGCCGAAGCATCCTTGAGCACGAAACCGACAATTCCGTCTCGCACGGCACGCAGAAAAATCTCGCGATCGGCATCCATGCCGATCATAACTACTTTGAGTCCAGGGATTGCTGCACGTACCTCTGAGATTAGGCGAAGATCCGATAACGCGACCGCGGCCGAATCAGACAGCAGGACATCTGGGGCGACGCTACTGATTTGCTCCACGACATCAGGCGAGAAAGCGGAGGCCCCAACAACCACGATGTCATTTTTCTTTCCCAAAATGCGCGTAAGGGCTTCGCGCAAAAGACGGTTCTCCGCCAATATGAAAACTTGTACGCTCTCGACCGCATCAGACATAACGACCCTCTACACCTTCGCATGCGCCCCCTCACGCGATGTTTTCGGTGCTCCCTGTAAGATGAACGCCGTTTAGTTCATCCAAGGATATATGGTTTCGCAGCAAAATGCGAGCAGGATAGCAGTTAATATTTACATTCCCGCTATCAACAGCTCCAGAGGGCCATATTACGGGAACGACCGGAATTTCACCAATCCCCGGACCGTTCCTGCGCCAGGCGGCTTGGCCCGTGAGTCTTCGAATCGAAAACCAAGACTTCAGCTTATTGCATCAGCTTTGTAGATCAAGCCCGGCCGTTCAAGAATGGCTAGAATCGAATCGCCAACCCCGATGACAGGCGAACGTTCTCCTGCGTAAACTCGGTCAACTCCGTTTTGATTGCATCGGCCTGAATGCGCCAACTCAGCAGCCGCATCAGTCGGAAATCGATTCCCAAGCCCAGAGCGTCGGCAAAAGACGTCTCAGACTTTGATGGTGCAGGACTGGTTTCCTGTACGTTTACGGCTCCGAATAGGGCCTCAGCAAACGGCCGAAACCGCCCAATCGAAGCTCCGCCTCGCAGACCGAGCATGAAACTACGCTGGCTCACAGCACCATACTGTCCACTAAAATCAGCTACAAGTCCGAAATAATGCAGGTACTTTTTCTCTACCGATGTATTCCAGCCGCTAAGGCTCGCGGCCTTGGCTGAAAACGGATCGCAGGCAATCGCGGCGTCCGTGACTCCCATCTGGCAGTGAATTGCGCCGGTGTGGGAGTATCCGAAAAATACGTCTCCGTGGTCGGGAATTTGCGTTTTCGGCGTCTCACGCGCGGAGATGCCCGTTTTCTGGTCATTAACAAGGCTCATTCCTTGAGCATCGCGAGAGGCGCGATACCAGAGGCTCTTTCCGTGAAGAACATTGGCTCCACCGCGAATGGGATTGAGAGCAACACGGACAGTGTCAATCAGCAGACGGTTCTGGGTGGCGCCCTCAACCCGTCGCACCAATTCCTTGTCTAGGAAATCTTCACCGATCAGCCAGCCCGTGCCGGCTAGCGGCGTCATCACAATGTCAATTTGGCCCACACCGGTCAGGCAATGTTTCGAACAAGGGTAGGACCCGTCGTAATTCCACGGCGCCCTGGTTTTCGTGCCATACTTTTCAACCGTAACCTCACTCAAAGGTCCAAGATTCCACTGGGTGCTGTAAGCGGCATTCCACAATCCAGCCTTAAAGCGACTCCACCAGTAGGCCTTGGTCTTGGAAAACTCCAGCTTTTCCCCCTGCGGATCATTCTGGATTTCGATGAAGCCGGTCAAAGCCCCTTGAATCGGATGCCCCACATAGCCAAACCAGTTGGGATCGCCATCGTTCCACCCCGAGTGCGTCCACGTGGAGAGGGATTGCATGTAATCGCGCCAGTAGTGATTAAACGGTATCCCGTTTTCAGACACAACCCAAGCGAAGTCGGTGTGCACAACATACGCCTGCTCGATGACCAGGAAAGTAAACGATTCGGTTAAAGCTCGCCCCCAATGAAACCCCTCTTTCTTGGGAAGCACAGGAGGGTGCGTAGCCTCCTCGGAGGCTGGTTTACCATCCGTCGTTCCCTCGGAGCTCTCTGCCAGCATCGCCGCGCGATCGAGAGAACCCAACTTAAGTGCGAAGAGTCGGTCCGGCGGAGGCTCGATCTGTGCAAGGAACGAACACTCTTCAAGTGCTCGTCTGGTGGAATCACAACGAGACGACGGCAGCTGACTGAAGGAGACCGCAGACAAGATCAACACGACGAGGAGAACGAAACTGCCGGTAGTGACTCTCATCGCGAAATCGACCGCCCATAATATCAGAAGCAGATCCTTTTCAGACCCTGACCACCTTATACTGGAATAAAATCTGCAAACGAGGGTTCCCCAACCGTGCTTGGTGATTGTAGACTTCACCGGGTGACGGTCTGATGGAAAACGGTTCGATCTTTCGCAGCCGGGCGGGTGAATTCCTCGGGCAACTGATATGGCATTGCTGACACCGGTCTTCGTGGCCTTCCTTGTTTTGCTGCTTGCTGGCTCGTGGGTTTATTGCGTCCTTACCAGGATCGCGGCGCGCAGATACTTGGCAATTTCTCCAGCCCCGCCCGCGACGCTGCCACCCATCAGCGTTCTGAAACCGCTTTGTGGACAAGACGATCGCCTCGAAGAGAATTTGCGCAGCTTCTTCACCCAGGATTATCCGGACTACGAGATTCTGTTCGCAGTCGACGCGCTCGCCGATTCCGCCGTCGCGATTGTCGACAAAGTGCGTCGTGAGTTTCCGCGGGGGCCACGAGTCCATCTTGTCGAGACCGGGGAACCAATCGTGCCGAACAGAAAGGCACACAGTCTCGCGCGTCTTGTCGCACGGGCCCAACACAGCATTCTGGTCATGAGTGATAGCGACGTGCATGTCCCGCCAGGATTGCTGCGGCGTGTCGCTGCCGAGTTTCAGGACCCAGCCGTGGGCGTCGTGACATGTCCTTACCGCGCGGTGCCTGGACGCGGATTTTGGTCGCGACTCGAGGCCCTCGGGATGAACACAGAGTTCCTCGCGGGTGTGCTAGTGGCATGGCTGGTAGGAGAGATGGATTTTGCACTCGGGCCAACCCTCGCCGCCCGCCGCGAAGTAATCGAAGCTATGGGTGGCTTCGATGAGCTGGGCCATTACCTTGCTGAGGATTTTGAAATCGGAAACCGAGCACCTCAGCTCGGATACTGTGTTGTCCTCTCTTCTTGCGTGATTGAGCACCGCATCGGCAGTCAAACGCTAAAAGAGAATTTGCAGCACCGCCTGCGGTGGACCCGAAGTACAAGGCGTTCGCGACCCATGGGCTACTGGGGGCAAATCTTCACGAATCCTCTTCCCCTCGCGCTGCTGCTTTGGCTAGCGGTCCCAAGGCTGTGGCCGCTTGTTGGGGTGACTGTCCTCTTCCGCGCGCTGGCAGCGTGGAGTACGGCGAAATTAGTTTTGCACGATCCGCTCACCAGCCGGAGATGGTGGCTTATTCCAGTACAAGACCTGATGAGCCTCCTAGTCTGGATCTCGGGATTTTTCGGGAGCACGATCGATTGGCGAGGTCGCCGATACAGTCTTTTACCCGACGGTCGTTTTCAACTTGCGGGAACTGCACCTGAGCCGACAGAAATCACGCACATGCTCCAAGCAGCCACGGGACCATTTCACCAGCACGATATCAAGGCTCGCAAGAGCTGAAGAGAAAAGCGCTCCGACTTGGATTCCGCGTCTTTACGTGCGCGAATAAGTCCAACCGTGTAAGAGCCTTCAAACGCCTAGTGACCGGTTGAAAGCCCCTCTTTAGCGAACTGATATATTGGCTTCAGCAACTTCCCTGCCCGCCCGGGTGGCGAAACTGGCAGACGCACGGGACTTAAAATCCCGGGTCTCGAAAGAGACGTACCGGTTCGATTCCGGTCCCGGGCACCAGTAGGAAAGACAACCGTAGTCGTGCGAGTGCCATTAGGATGTTTTATCCCTGGCACGCTAAATGAATTGATAGCCGCCAACGTCCGGCTCTAAGACTGACACCTCGCTCGGTCATGCTTGCGCTGAAAGAGTCGAGGGAAGGCCGAATGTTCTGTCAACCAATTCCACGAAGTTTCTTTCTTCGCGGAGAATCAGGCGCTTCGTCTGTGCCATAGCGAAATTGTCGCGCGCTTCCTGATCCGACTTCAAGCGTGCCCGGTAAGCCTCATAAGCGGCAAGACTGTCAAATGCAATCAAACCCCAGGCCACATTGTTCGTGCCCTCATGAGGGAGAAAATACCCGATAAGGTGGCCGCCGCATCGAGGAATGATGCGGCCCCAATTCTCCGCGTACTTCTTGAACTCCTCTCGCTGGAACGGATCGATCTCATAGCGAATGACGCAAGTTATCGTCATTTCCAACTCTCCCGGTGGTCCGTCTTGCCCATGAATTGCCTAACCGCAGCGGCAACGGTTTCACGGCGACTCATCGGTCCAGTTGCAGGACTCACACCCTGCAGTCTGACAGTTGCCTGACAATAACACTTCGTTTACCATCAAAGTATGAATGTGGAGAACCACCCTGACGCCGCAGTCTCCAGAATTGCAGCCGCCATTGGCGAACCAGCCCGAGCTCACATGCTCTATTGCCTGATGGATGGTCACGCGCGAACCAGCACCGAGCTTGCCGTGGTGGCCGGAGTGAGTCCCTCAACCGCGAGCGTGCACTTGAATCGGTTGAAGACAGCTCACCTGGTCAAAGTGCTGGTTCAGGGGAAGCATCGTTTCTACAGTCTCGAAGGACCCAACGTAGCCCATACGCTTGAAGGGCTGAGCGTGCTCGCGGGTGTTCGTCGCGGCAAGTTCGTGCCCAGCACGCCAAGCCGGTTGCGGGCTGCACGAACTTGCTACGATCACATGGCGGGCACGGTCGGCGTATCTCTTCACGACCGCCTGAAGGCATTGGGATGGCTGTCCGCTGATCCGAACGGCAGCGAGAACGCATACGACGTCACCTTGGCTGGAACCAAAGTGTTCGAGGCTCTTGGCATTGATCTCGAGGGAACCCGGACGCTGCGCCGCCGTTTCGCCTGCGCATGTCTGGATTGGAGTGAGCGGCGGCCTCATGTCGGCGGAGCGCTGGGAGCAGCTCTCCTGAACGTCGCACTGAAAAGAAAATGGGTTGTGCAGGATCTGAACAGCAGGGCTTTGGATGTCACGAATCTCGGGCGACGCGAAATGCGGACGCGATTCGGAATTCAGGTGTGAGGAATTCAGCACACCGGGAGCCACAAGGTCTTGCCACCTACTCAAATTTTTACAATTCGGAGACAGTTCCTTGACACAACTGCCGCGTTGATCACCGAGAATCCTCTCATTCGGGGTGAGTGGATTCGCTTGGGTCCCACTCGAGTTCCGCCCACCGGCGCAGCAGCCACTGCCGTCAATTTTCGATAATTTAAGGAGAAGAAGAATGGCTTTAAAGAATTGGTCGCGCCGCACACTCGCGTGTCTGGCTTCACTCGTCATCATCGTGGGGTTGATTCCAAGCCCCGCCGCCGCTCAATATGCCATCACCAATTTAGTGTCGAACCAAGCAGGCAAAGCCAAACATCAGGACAAAAAACTGGTCAATGCCTGGGGAATGTCTTTCTTCTCCGGCGGCCCGTTCTGGATCAGTGACAATGGCACTGCTGTGTCCACATTCTACAGCGGAAAAGGGGTGAAGGTGGGGCAAGTAACCGTCCCCCCGACAGTCACCGGACAGGTGGCCAACAGCACCACCGATTTCGTAGTGTCCCAAGGTGGAAAATCCGGAGCTGCCGCGTTCATTTTCGCCAGCTTCGAACCTGGCACCATCAGCGGCTGGAACCCGTCCGTGAATCCGAACGCTGCCGTGGTTGTGGTGAACGCAAGTGCCTGGTATACGGGCCTGGCGATAGGCGTAAACAACGGGTCAAACTTCCTGTTTGGCGCGGACAATCTGAACAACAAAGTTGACATCTACGATGGCAGCTTCAAACTCGTTGGCAAGTTCACCGATTCGACGCTGACAGGCCTTGTCGTATACGGGGTTCAGAACATCAACGGCAAGCTGTACGTAACCTTTGCGGACAGTGCTTTCACCAAGGGCGCGGTGGACGTCGTTAGTACGAGTGGAAAGCTAATTAAGCGCCTTACCAAGGATCCCCACCTGAAGGCGCCCTGGGGCGTGGCGCTGGCGCCAAAGAACTTTGGTCCGGCGAGCAACGCGTTGCTGGTGGGCAACGTGACCGACGGTCGTATCAACGTGTTCAATGCCAAGACCGGGAAGTTCATGGGCCAGTGCAAGGATACGAACAACAAGGTCATCAGCATCAGTGGCCTGTGGTCGCTGGCTTTCGGCCAAGGCGGCGGAATGAACGGCAACCCCAACCAACTGTTCTTTACCGCAGGCCCGAACGGATATGCGAACGGTCTGTTCGGCGTGATCAACCTTAAATAGAGTTGCCGTAGATCAGATAAAATCGGTCCCGGTTGGAGAACAGGGTCAACGCGGTATGTGGATCCTGTTCTCCATTCCGAAATTCGTTGCAAGCTTTCCCGTCGAAGTCGATGGCCGTTCATCTAGGATCTACGCCTGTCCAAGGAATGGACCACCGCTTAGGCCATCTCCAACCATTATTCGTTGAGACTTGAACGATAGTCGAAGCCTTTTAGGCCTTAAGAGCTTTCCGGCATGGAGAGTTCACTGAAATCCACAGTGGCGCCCTACATTGCGACCTCCTGCAAGCTCAGCCTCAGCCAACAGCTTCGTTTGTAGCCGCGTTAAGTACAAGAGTAAAGCTCTGTAAGGGGGCGGAGAAAGCGTGTAAGATCGCTAGCTTCCGAAGCCGCGTTCAGGAACGCCAGCGTTGCCATCGTTCGTCAACCAACGAGCTTAGTCATAGCGAAAAGGGAGAGCAGAGTCGTGCAACAGACCCATGATAAAGTCTCCGCCGAGCGTTTGTTCGCCATCCTCGGACGTTCTGTCGCAACACTCATGGTCGTCGCGATTCTCGGTGAACTCTGTTCATTTGCCCTACTCCTCGCTTACGGCAAGTTTCACCGGGATCCTCTCGTGCCCCAGAAGAGTCCAGCGTACGATAACGAAAAATGGGGCCGCGAGTTTTGGGCCGAACAAGGCGCCTTTTGGTCCCAGGCGCGTAGCAACTACTTGCCCTTTATGGTTTGGGGAGTGAGGAAATGGCATGGAAAATTCATAAATACAGATGATACAGAGATGGGAACGTGGCGCAGAACGGTTCAGGCTGAGAGCGCGGTCTGCGGAGACATGGCTGTGCGGAAGGTCTGGGTTTTTGGAGGTTCAACAGTTTACGGTATAGGGACTCCGGATTGGGCGACAATACCGTCATACCTGTCGCGGGAGCTCAACACAAACCCCAGCGCGTGTGTCGAGGTCACGAATCTAGGTGTTGAGGGTTACGTGACCAACCAGGAGGTAATTTTGTTAAGTCAGCAACTGAAGGCTGGCCGAAAGCCCGACATCGCAATTTTTTATGATGGCATCAATGAGTCGTTAGTCGGCGGTTTTTCACCTGGGATTCCAACCGCACATTGGAACTTTGACATGATCAAGAACAGAGTTGAAATGGGCCCGGACAGTAAGCTGGTTTTGTTGAACAGTTCTCACCTTTTTCAGTTGATCAAGTTGTTGCTGGAAAACCACAGCCAAAAGGGGCTTCCCACATTTTCGGACGCAGAGTTGACTGCCAAGGCACAGGCTACGCTGGAGAACTATGAAACGAACTTGCGGTTCGTGCACCTCCTGGCGAGCGCGTATGGATTCAAGACTTACTTCTTCTGGCAACCTGCGCTGGCGTACGGAGATAAGCCGCTCGCACCTTTCGAGCGGGAGTTAAAGGAGGCTCGCAGTAAGGAGCTAGGGGGACGAGTCCACCGTGGTCTCAATGCAGTCTACCAGGAGGCTGAAACCCGATCGTCAGCCTCCGAGAGTTTTGTCTTTCTCGGCCATGTATTTGACAAGGTGCGAGAACTAATTTACGTCGACGAGTTCCACCTGGATCCGCGTGGCAATCAAATCATAGCGCGGGCCATAGCGCAGGCATTGCGGCTCGACTCTCCACGTTGAGTAGTCCGCATAGCGCAGCTTGCTGTCCAAATCGCCGGGAGCGGCTGGGTTCATGATTCAGTAAACGCATTTCCGACAGGCTCTGCTGAATGTTCGGCGTTGCCGATCTCAAGCTTGATGTCTTCCCGCGTGGAAAACTTTACAACTTCTTGACAAATACTTGACAAGGTTTTCGTTCATATTGGCGAGCATTGCATGGATCTGTTGAGGGGTTCCTCGAGTCTGTTCAATGAGTTTGCGCTGTTATGAGCGCTGGAGATTTTCTCTGCAAGGACGCCGCGACACCACTGTGTGAGCATTACACCGCAGCCGGAGCCGTGTGCAGTTTTTCGACGAACTGGGAACCCATCCTCGAAGCAGCGCGCCATTGCTTTCTGCCGATCGAAACCGCGCCGGTTTCCGTGGACTTGTCCGTCCGATTCTGGGTGGATTATGCCAACTCGACACAACCACCTTGGCCAAAGCCGTACGTCAGAGGGCTCGACCACCTCGTCTTTGCTGGATTTGACTCCGGAAGTTCAATGCTGGCAGATCTTCGTACCCGCCGTGTGATCGGACGCTTCTCGGCAGGCATCGCCAATGATCGCACCTACTGGGAAACGGTGATCTTCCCCATGCTCCTCTCGGTTTTGGGTGGTTCGGTGGGAATCACGGAGTTGCACTGCGCCTGTGTTGCCAAGGACGAGGTAGGACTTCTGCTGGCGG
>Ga0210395_10000203_pt1 | contig 46708 bp, 45 predicted proteins | sample IncBWH4OmetaG_FD_150861 | JGI IMG/M metagenome (GOLD analysis project Ga0210395, IMG submission 150861) | Forest soil microbial communities from Barre Woods Harvard Forest LTER site, Petersham, Massachusetts, United States - Inc-BW-H-4-O ...
GACGATTGTTCAGCAGGAGGCGGAGTTCCTGGCTTTCCACCGTCTTGACGTGGACGGCGGTGAACCACCCGACCCGCATGGCATGTGCAATGGCTCGTGCGTCGTTGCGATCGGTCTTGACCGCCATGGCGGCGGTCGCGCCTTTCATCCGCCGGGTCTCGATGCAGATCGCCGGCAGCCCTGCCTCTCGCATTCCTGCATGCAGCCATGGCGACAGTGGACCAGCCTCGAGCCCGACGCGCGCGATTGTCAAGCCGGTGGCCGCGAGCCACCGAACCAGGTCGTCCGGCTCCGAGGCCGCCTTACCCTTCGATGACGATGATCCCATCCTCGTCGACGACACAGATAGCCGTCTCTTGAAGCGAGACATCCAGGCCGGCGTAATACTTCATCAAACCCTCCCGATTATGGCCCAGACCCGACCCGATTGTCGTGCCTATCCGCCACTACCGTCACTCTGGAGGCCGTGCTGACGACCGCAATCGCCCCATCTTTATGTTAGGGTCGAAAGACCCTAAATCAACCCCAGCGCAATCCGCGCAACTTGCGCTTCTTACGCAATTCGCGTATATTGGATCGTCGTCGCCGAAGGCAACGAGTTTCCTTTGGCCCAGCTACGATCTGCCAAAAAATCCCACACACCGACCGCTACGATTACGGCTTTCTCCCGCCGCGTTTCTTCGTCCACTCTTCCGGGGGAAGGTCAAGAACGGCAACGCTACTACAGCGCCAGTCACAGACTTCGCTAAGGACTTAGCTATATCCCAATTTAGATCGGTGCTAGTCGCACATCCGTCTCCAGCTACACGAAACCTTATCGCCTGATCTGCTGAAGATGACGAGTTGAAAGCCGGTTACGACGTACTTCGATCTCACCGGGCATAGGAGCTGTTGGCTCCCAGCGGCGTGCGAGCCATTCGAATTCGACAAAAGCGCGAGGATTGGGCGGGCGGCTCGGAAGTCTGAATGTGCGGCGATTTTCAATAACCGGCTTAGCTGCCTCCCAGTCAGAGAGCAAAGCAGAACGATATGCGCGATAATAAATTTCTTCGCTTAGTGTACCCCATTGGATGCCCAGCGAGACGTTTTCTTAATGATTCAAATATTGAATGACGTGTTGACGCTGTTTTATTTGTTCATCAGTTTGAGGATCTAAAATTTCCTTGAACCCCTCGGGCTTTCGTTTCAGTGTGATAAAGGTGCGGCTAATTTCTTGATAGAAAATCGTCGACTCGGTGCGTTCCAGATAATCAAACGTTGCGCGATTGCGTGAAATTTCACGATTTGCGCGAATAGCCAGGGTGGCGACGACAGACGCAATCCCTCCGACAATTAGCGTTGCGATTGGCGCAAGGAGAGCTGCCCAGGATGGAGGACCGGCCACTAGGCTCCGCCGCAGAACAGTCGTCTAACCGCCGGATGGAGATCGGGCTTGTCGCCCAGATCCCGACACAAGCGCGATTTCAGTCCCTTGAGCCTTCACGAGCCATCGTAATCTCCTCGTTCATTTCCCAACACAACTACACCATCGCCCGTTCCGTACCGGACTGCAACGAAAACCGGCGGGTGGCATAGTTATATGGTCATGCCGGATGAGGTTACCATGAGCCAACGAATATCTAATTACCATATTTCGAAAAAAATTAGATGTCTGCCCGAAATATGGTGGAGATCGAGGATGCGACCCTAACATTTGGATTCGCCGTCGCTGCGTGGTCTCTGGCGCACCAAAATTTTGAGATGCCTGCCCGCCGCATTGATCGCTGAGTTGAAGCCCGCGCCGTTTTCGCGGGATGAGCGGATGAGCTTCGTTAGCATGCGGTGAAAGCCGCAGGCGGGGTTATTCGGCCGGTTTTACCTGGGGCGGTGCGCGGCCGGCAGCTCTCTTGTCAGCGATGATCTTCTGCAATTCGATGCCGTCACGCATGAAGGCGGGCACGCCGCCCTCGCCGACGCCATCCTCGGGGAACATGTCGCCCGCTAGGTCGAAGAACCGAAGAGCCGATTTTCGTCCTCGCCGAGCAGGTTGGCGGTTGGCGACGTAGCTGATCGTGAAGACGACGCTGATGGCGGCCGAGTTCAGGCCGGCTGACGACGAGCTGCCGCGGGTGGTAGCCAGTTCCACGGCAGCAGCTCGTCGATCCTGTGGGCGGGATGCTCGGCGATCCGGCTCAGGACGTCAGCCAGCCAAGCTTGTGGAATCCTCAAACAGGTGACGCTCGTCTACACCGACGGAGAGGAGCGCGTCACGCTGCAGGTCCAGCATCTGACGGTCGCCCTCGGTGGAGACGCGCATATAGCCGACCAGCATGTGCGGAAAACCCCTTCTGGAAGGTTCCCGCACCGTACCCCATTCCGACAGGGCTTGTCGTGCAGTTTTCTGGCGATAAATCACCGTCTTCGGGCGCGGCTCGCCGTCCTGACGGGAATCACCTGTTTGCCGACATCACATTGAAAGAGTTACCGGATTTTCTTGTGCGTGTCAGGAGAGCATCTCGTTAGAAGCTATGGGGCGCCCGGCGAGGTTGGCACCATCCGCTGCTACTCAGACCCCAAGTCCTTCGTTTGCAGAGACTTTCCGCTGCGCGGTGAATCGCGAGCACGATCACAAGATGGGGCCCGGCTGAGCCGCTGGCCTCGGTTCTGAGGGGCCGTATTCGTCGCCGCTCGGAAGGCCAGATTGGAGCGCGCCTCGTCGAGAGCACCCCAACGACCTGGGGCATGACGCCCCGCGGCATCGCCGGTGCCCTGTGTTGGGCCGATCGGGCGAGAGCACATATAGGGCGAAGATCGTCGGCACAGGAACCGGATACATCACCGTCCCTCACGCCGATACTCAACGAAACCTCGCCAGCGACCGAAGGCCCGCCAATAGTGCCAAGACGAGCACGGTCACGCCAGGAAGGCGGCAGATCATCATCGCCGCCGTCCCGGTGACTCCGCCGTACTGGCTGAGAAAGTGAAGCAGGATGGGCACCGGCACGGCAATCATCGCCGCCCCGGCAGCGGCAACCGCGAGAAAGATCACGCTGACCAATACCACGCCCACAAAATCCGCCGCGCGCCTGATCGTGCGGCCGCGGACTGGAACGCTCGTACCGCGCAAGCCTACCCAGCGCTCGCCGCGGCTCATGAGGCCTGCCAGCGGCATTGGACGGGCAATTTGAATGGTCATCCAACTTACGGTCCTGGGGTCGCATATGAGGCCTGCTGGACCGTGGATGAGCGTTGGATTGCCACCAAGAAAGCTACAGATAATGCGGACACACAAGCCCGTTACTGCAACGAGATACGCGCGGGACGCACCGACCTGGCGATCATCAGGCGAGCCGTCCCGGATGTTACCGGAGCCACCGGGTGCCTCACTCCCAACAAACAAGCCAAGGGGCACAGAACACAGGATACGCGCTGATCCGCCATCCGTGGGAAATAATCATTAAATCCGCACGCGTGTTGAATTATTCAATTATCCGCCGCGCCCCGTGTCCGACAGCCGTCGGAATCTTGCCGACACTCGCCTTAGCGTTGTAAAGGTTTTGCCCTCGACTAAAACCGGCACCGAGCTGGAGATCGCGATCGCTCGCGAGAAGGAGCATGCGCTGCGGACTAATCCAGGCCAGCACCAGATCCGTGTGGGAGGCTGGCGAGGACGAACCTCAGCGGCAACAAGTCTTCGATACGCTGCAAGCAATGGCGCAGCGGTTCGCCGCGGCGGCATCATCTTCCCCATCCGCTGCGTATCGACGACATATCCGCGGCGGAGAAGCTGGCTTGCCACTTTTTGCCATATAGGTGCCAGCCAGCGCGGCATGGTCTCCCCCCGACCGAATCGCGTTCATGGAAGACCGCCTCGAGGTCGCCGGCCTCACCCTCGGCGACATCGCGGCCGTCGCGGCGCATCAGCCACGACCAGCGCTGTGGCCCGATGCGCATGACCGACAGCGCGTGATCGCCGGACGTGGCGAGCCACACTGGAAACCGGCTGATTTTAGAAAGACCCATTCTTCGGCGGCGCTCATTTCGGCTGCGGCGGTCTGGTGCTCGGCGACGGCGCCAGCAACAACCCGAGCGTCCAGCCGAGATAAAATCGTGCATCCACCCAAACTCCGGGGTTGCGTACACCCTGGCGCGATTGTCGAGGAACAAGTCGACGAGCCGCGCGCCGATCAGCCAACCCGCGCCGACAAAGGCAACAACGCGCGCACAGCGGCCAAGCGCCGGCTCCTCCGGCGGGCCAATTACGCGGCGATAGCCAAGGCCCAGAATCAGCAGGCACGGAATTATGGTCGTGATCGCCTCACGTACCGACCAGGAAAAGAGCCAACCGGCGGAGGCGCCGGCGGCGCCGTGGCAAAGCGCTGGTCCAAGGATGGGTGATGCGGGGTACGGCCGAGCGCGGGCAGCGGCTCGATCCCTGCCGCAGCGCAGGCCGCCGCATTGGCCGCGCTGAATGGCCATTGTCTGCGAGCATCGTCTGCGGCCGGCCCAGATCCGCCGGCACCGCCGCCAGCTTGCCCAGCATCGGCTCGGCTTGCTGCTCGTCCTTGCTGCTCGTCGTTGGCGGCTTGCACGACATCGGTGGCGGCCACCAACAGGCGGTCCGCCGTCACCACGGCTGGCGCGTTGCAGCATTGCGCGAAGCCACCGCCCGCCACCGGCATGATGCGGGAGTCCGCGTCGGTCGGATTGATCTGGTCGGCGGGTCCGGGCCCCGCGGCCGGCGGCGCCGGCGGCCTGCCGCCAAGCTTCTTGCCGCGCGCCTTCGCCGTGGCCGCGCGCGCCGCGACTTTGCCCTCGTGCGCCGCCTGCTCGCGGATCAAGCGCCCGGCGGCGCGGGCTGCGATCTGGGTGCGGGCTGCGATCTTGGTGCGGGCCTCGGCCAGCTTCTTCAGTCGTTCGTCGCGCCGCTCCAGTTCTTCCGGGATCGACACCCCGCCCGGAATATCCGCCCTCGGCCGTGGCCAGCAGTACCGCCGCCTCGGCCTTCAGCGGCGCCGCCAGCTTGCCCGCATGCTCATAAGACAGCGCACTGTGCCGGCTCGCAGTGGCGTGCATCTTGGCCTCGCCCAGCGCCACCGTGCCCAGTTTCACAACCCCCCTCTCGCGGGCCGGCAACAGCACCTTGACGAACAGCCCCTCACCTCCACCACAAACCGCGCCAAATGCCGTTCCGGCAGCCCCTCGGCAGCAGAAATCCCGTCTGCCGATCCACCTCGCGAAAGTTGCTCATCCCCCACCCGCCCTGGTACACATCCCCGACCAATCTACCACATCATGGGTCCGCTCCACTCAAGTCCGACAGGCTGCTAGGTGCAAGCTCGACCAGCGGGGATGGCGACGACCGCAGCTGACCTCTTCAGGGCGGGAAACGCCGGCGGGCCGCGGCTCGGCCATGTTCGGCCAAATCAAGACGTCGTCACTTACTGGCGATCGGGGCGACCTGGGTTCGGTCCGGCAGCGGTGGTATTTCATCGTTCGCCAGCGTCAAGCCCTGGAGTGGCGTCTGGTGGCGGCGACCTGCCGGGTCTCTCCACAGCGACCGCCTCCTGGTGTACAATGATCATGGTGACCATTGGGTATGGGAGCCGACCCAGGACATGGAGCTTGACCGGTACACGATCTTGCTCGCGGCGTTGAATTGCCAATTTACCCGGGTCTAGCGAGCGAAGCGCTGAGGCCGCCGGCTATGAAACTTTCTCCAAAAGCCCAGCTATTCGTGACGCGGGCGCTAGCGGAAGCGGCGTCGCGCCCGCTTAGACTTGCCGCCGGTCAGCTTGGCGCCAGCCCTTGGTCGGGCGAGCTGTCTCCGGAGATCGGACGCATAGCAATGGCCGTACTGGAAGAGCACCGGAGGCAGATTCGCAGCCGGCTCGAGAGCCCGTTAACCGAGGACGAGGCTGCCGACCTGAGCAATGATCTAGGTTTTGTCGAGGCGGTCTGCGCCGATCTACGGCGCTCGTTGAAAGTGACTAATTCTACCGCTCGGTAGTAACGCTCTCGCTTTTGGAATGGAATATTTGAGTACGATTAATCGGAAATGCACATATTAGGAGAGATAAAGCGCACGGCCGATTTAAACGGCGGCATTCCGCTCGGCAGGCAGCGTTTCTACAAGGAAGCGGGCATTCGGGTCGCTGACTGGGAGGGGAAGTTCTGGGTAAATTGGGGTGATGCAATCCGAGAGGCCGGCTTAGAGCCAAACAAACTACAGAAAGCCTACGATCGAAAGGTTCATTTCGTATATTCGTGAGCTTGGCCGATTTCCGGTCAGAAATGAGCTGAAGCTCAAATCTCAGAAAGATGTCGCCTTCCCCAGCGCTACGACCTTCGACGCACATTTAGGCGCGACCGTGCGGGCCATTCGGCGACGCTGAATCCCAAGGAAGAGTTTGGTTTGGCTTCGTCTACCTGATTAGATCCGGCCGTCACTTTAAATTGGGCGAACCAACGCGGTCGGCCGCCGAGAACGCGAGCTTGCAATCCAACTCCCCGAAAAGGCGATTACCGTACACTCAATTCGGACCGATGATCCGCCGGGAATTGAGGGCTATTGGCACCGGGGTTTTCAACGAGGCGTAAGAACGGCGAATGGTTTGAGCTGACGGGGAAGGATTTACAGGCATTCAAACGCCGAAAGTTCATATGAAAACGCCACGTCGGAACTGGTTCCTGCAACCCGACATTTGTGCCCACCGCCTTGGCCGTCTTTGACGTGACCGTCAGAGGTACACCGTCCCCCGCTTGATTGAAATGCAGAGCGCCGACTATGTCGCCCGCCGCCCGCGGCGGTGACGGCGCCGGCAGCGACTGACCCCGGCGCGGTCAGCCTTCAGATCTCGACCTCGGCGCCGAGCTCGATGACCTGGGCGGGCGGGATGCGGAAGAACTCGGTCGGGCGCGTCGCGATGCGGGTGAGGAAGACGTAGAGATGCTCGCGCCATCGCGCCATCCCGGGCCGTGGCGTCGACTTGACGTTGGCGCGCCCGACAAAGAACGAGATTTTGTCAAAGTCGAGATCGAGCTCCGGGATCTCAGCACGGCGCAGCTCCCGCAGGACGTTCGGGGTCTGGGCAAACCCGAAATGCGCGCCGATCTGCCAAAAGCCGTGGCCGAGTTCTTGCGCCTTGATTCGGTCGGGGCCCGCGACCAGCGGAATGTTGTCGGTGGCGACGTGAACAAGCAAGACCGTCCGGTGCAGGATCTTGTTGTGCTTGAGATTTTGCATCAGGGTCGGGGGCACGTGCTGGGTATGGGTGGTGAGAAAGACAGCGGTTCCGGAGACGCGGGCCTCCGGCGCCTCTTCGCAGGTGGCGAGGAAATCGGCGAACGACATCGTCTCGCTCTCGATCCGCGCCACCACCAATCGGCGGCCGGTGCGCCAGGTGGCCATGATCGTGAACATGACCAGCCCGATCGCCAACGGGAACCAGCCGCCGGTCGGGATCTTCATTGAATTCGAGCCGAAGAGGGCCAGGTCCACGGTCATGATCGGCGCCAGCACGGCGGCGATCGTCGGCCACCGCCAGCGCCAAACGCCATGCATAACGGCGCCGATCAGCACTGTCGTCAGGGTCATTGTCCCGGTGACGGCAAAGCCGTAGGCCGAGGCGAGGGCGCTGGAGCTGCCGAACCCCACGACCAGTGCCAGCACCGCCACCAGCAGCAGCCAATTGATTTGCGGAATATAGATTTGGCCGCGCGCTTGGGTCGAGGTTTGAAAGACGTCGAGCTGCGGCAACAGGCTGAGCTGGATCGCCTGGCGCGACAGCGAGAAGGAGCCGGAGATCACCGCCTGCGAGGCGATGACGGTCGCCGCGGTCGACAGCAGCACCAATGGGATCAGCCCCCATCCCGGCACCATGCGAAAGAACGGGTTCTCGATCGCCGTCTTGTCGCCGAGCAGCAACGCGCCCTGTCCGAAATAATTGAGGACGAGGGCCGGCATCACCAGCCCGAACCAGGCGAGCCTGATCGGCAGCCGGCCGAAATGGCCCATGTCAGCATAAAGCGCCTCGCCGCCGGTGATCGCGAGCGACACCGCACCGAGCACGATAAAGCCCCGCAGCGGGGAGAGGAGAAATACCCTGACGGCATGCGCCGGGTTCAGCGCCAGCAGCACCCGCGGGGCCTCGGCGATGTGGATCAGCCCGTCGAGCGCGATCACCGCGAACCACGCCAGCATCACCGGGCCGAAGAAATAGCCGATTTTCGCAGTGCCGCGCTTTTGCACGAGGAACAGCGCCAGCAGCACCGCGACCGTGATCGGCACCACGAACCGGTTCAATGCCGGCGTCCCGACACCGATCCCTTCGATCGCGCTCAAAACGGAAATCGCCGGCGTGATCATGCTGTCGCCGTAAAACAGCGCAGCCCCCCCGATCGCCAGCAGGACGAGAAGATTGCGCCCGCGGGGGCTTCGCACCGCCTCCTGGCCAAGCGCCAGCAAGGCCAGAATTCCACCTTCGCCCTGATTGTCGGCACGCATGATCAACAGAACGTATTTTACGGCGACGACCAGGATCAGCGCCCAGACGATCAGCGAGAGCACGCCGAGCACATTCTCCGGCACGAGTGCGACGCCGTGCTCCGGGTTGAAGCATTCGCGGAAGGTGTAGACCGGGCTTGTCCCGATGTCGCCGAACACGACCCCGAGCGCTGCGAGCGAGAGCCCGGGAAGGCTCGTCGGGCGCGAAGGACCCTCGCGCTCTTCCTCGTTGCTTAGCGCCGCGTGCCCGGCCGGAATGACCTCGGTCGAAGACGCGGCGTCGCCGGTCGAGTTTGCCATGCGGTCCTCCTGCCTTCGGGTGCTGGGCGATCAGTTCTGCCCGTCGACAAACGGTCTTCGTACGAATCCCCACGACAAACAAAGCCGGCACTATCGCCGGTCGGCGATGTGCTGATCCCTGATACACTTTTTTCAGGATAGACGTTCCTCAACATCGCGACCGCCAAAGGAGGATCGAGGCCGCGACGAGCCTGAAGTGAGAGTTGCGGTCCGGGCGATTTTCGCAGAAGACGAGTCGGCTCGCCGAAGCCCATCGCCTTGCCCGCTCCCGGGATTCGCGGTAAGACGCGGGCCGGTCCGCGCCCGCGCTCGGCGCCGCAAACGACGAGGCATTTCGATGGCACGCAACAAGATCGCACTGGTCGGCGCCGGGCAGGTCGGCGGCACCATTGCGCTGCTCGCCGGGCTCAAGGAATTGGGCGACATCGTCCTCTTCGACATCGTCGAGGGCGTGCCGCAGGGTAAGGCGCTCGACATCGTCGAGGGCTCGACGATCGAGGGCTATGACGCGGTCATCGAAGGCTCGAACGATTATGCCGATATCGATGGCGCGGATGTCGTCGTCGTCACCGCCGGCATCGCGCGCCGACCGGGCATGAGCCGCGACGATCTGATCGGCACCAACGCCAGGGTGATCTCGACCGTCGGCCAGGCGATCAAAAAGCATTGCCCCAATGCCTTTGTCATCACGATCACCAACCCGCTCGACGTCATGGTGTGGGTCATGCGCGAGGCCTGCGGGTTGCCGGCGCACCGCGTGGTCGGTATGGCGGGGGTGCTCGACAGCGCCCGCTTCCGCTATTTCCTCGCCGAAGAGCTGAACGTCTCGGTCGAGGATGTCAGCGCCTTTGTCCTCGGCGGCCACGGCGACATGATGGTGCCGTTGGCGCGCTATTCGACGGTCGCCGGCATCCCATTGCCCGATCTCGTGCGGATGGGGTGGACGACGCGGGAGCGGCTCGACAAGATCGTCCAGCGCACCCGCGATGGGGGCGCCGAGATCGTCGGCCTCTTAAAGACCGGCTCGGCGTTTTATGCGCCGGCGAGCTCGGCGATTACGATGGTCGAGGCGTATCTGCGCGACAAAAAGCGGGTCCTGCCCTGCGCCGCCTGGCTCACCGGCGAGTATGGGGTCAAGGACGTCTATGTCGGGGTGCCGGTCGTGATCGGAGCCGGCGGCGTCGAACGGATCGTCGAGATCGAGCTCAACCGCGAGGAGAAGGTCGAGTTCGACAAATCGGTCGCCGCCGTTCGCGAATTGGTCGAAATCGTCAAAAAGATGCCGATGGCGGGCTGACCGCCGGGTTTGTAATGGTCTTCACCCTTCCGGCTGTGATCGCGAATGGAGCGGTGCTATCTCAGCCCAGCCCTCTCCGCCCTACCGGGGGGAGAGGGCACAGCGGAGCCGAAACGGGGTCGCGATGAACATCCACGAATACCAGGCAAAAGAGCTGCTGGCGAAATTCGCGGTCAGCGTGCCGCGCGGCGGCGTCGCCTACACCGCGGCCGAAGCGGTCGCGGTCGCCAAACGGCTCGGCGGGACGGTCTGGGTGGTCAAGGCGCAGATCCACGCCGGCGGCCGCGGCAAGGCGGGCGGCGTCAAGATCGTGCGTAGCGAGGACGAGGTCGCGGCCGCGGCCAAAGCGCTGCTCGGGCATAATCTCGTCACTCATCAAACCGGGCCCGGGGGGCGCGAGGTCAAGCGCGTCTATGTCGAGGAAGGCTGCGACATTGCGCGCGAACTCTATCTCGGCCTCTTGATCGACCGCGAAACCGGCCGGATCACCTTGATCGGCTCGACCGAGGGCGGCGTCGAGATCGAGGAAGTAGCCGAGCATTCGCCCGATAAGATCCTCAAGGTCGCGATCGACCCGGCGAGCGGGATCCAGCCATTCCACGCGCGCGAGATCGCGTTTGGCCTCGGCCTCGAAGGCAAGCAAATCGGCGTCGCGGTCAAATTCGTGACGGCGCTCTATCAGGCGTTTACCGAACTCGACGCCGCGATCGCCGAGATCAACCCGCTGGTTGTGACCGGGTCCGGCGAACTCGTCGCCCTCGACGCCAAGATCGCCTTCGACGACAACGCGCTCTACCGCCACCCCGAGATCGCCCAATTGCGCGACGAGGACGAGGAGGACCCGACCGAGGTCGAGGCCGGCAAGCACGCGCTCAACTACATCAAGCTCGACGGCAATATCGGCTGCATGGTCAACGGCGCCGGCCTGGCGATGGCGACGATGGACATCATCAAGCTCTACGGCGGCAGCCCGGCCAATTTTCTCGATGTCGGCGGCGGGGCGACGCGCGAGCGGGTCTCGACCGCGTTCAAGCTGATCCTCAGCGACGCCAATGTCGAAGGCATCCTCGTCAACATCTTTGGCGGGATCATGCGCTGCGATGTGATCGCCGAGGGCGTTGTCGCCGCGGCGCGCGAGATCAACCTCCATGTGCCCTTGGTCGTGCGGCTCGAAGGCACCAACGTCGATCTCGGCAAAAAGATCATGCAGCAATCGGGGCTGCCCATCCTCGCAGCCGAAAACCTCGCCGACGCCGCGGAAAAGATCGTGACCGCGGTCAGGGAGGCACGCTGATGGCGATCCTCGTCAATGCCGCGACCAAGGTCTTGTGCCAGGGCTTCACCGGCTCGCAGGGCACGTTTCATTCCGAGCAGGCGATCGCCTACGGCACCAAGATGGTCGGCGGCGTGACGCCCGGCAAAGGCGGGACCCGCCATCTCGACCTGCCGGTGTTCAACACGGTGCAAGAAGCGGTTTCTGCAACCGGCTGCGATGCGAGCGTGATCTACGTGCCGCCGCCCTTTGCCGCCGACGCGATCCTCGAAGCGATCGACGCCGAGATCCCGCTTGTCGCCTGCATCACCGAGGGCATCCCGGTCGTTGACATGGTGCGAGTCAAGCGCGCGCTCTCGGGCACCAAGACCCGGCTGATCGGACCCAACTGCCCCGGTGTGATCACCCCCGACGAATGCAAGATCGGCATCATGCCGGGCCATATCCATCGCCGCGGCAAGATCGGCATCGTCTCGCGCTCGGGCACCCTGACCTACGAGGCGGTGGCGCAGACGACCGCGGTCGGGCTCGGCCAGACGACGTGCGTCGGCATCGGCGGCGACCCGGTCAACGGCACCAATTTTGTCGAGGTGCTCGAAATGCTGCTCGCCGACGACGAGACGCAAGCCATCGTTATGATCGGCGAGATCGGCGGGACCGCCGAGGAGGACGGTGCGGCGTTTCTCAAATCGTCGCGCAGGAAAAAGCCGGTCGTCGGCTTCATCGCCGGCAGCACCGCGCCCCCCGGCCGCCGCATGGGCCATGCCGGCGCGATCATTGCCGGCGGCAAGGGCGGCGCCGAGGACAAGATGGAGGCGTTGCGCAGCGCCGGCGTCACCGTCGCCCTGTCCCCCGCCGAAATCGGCACGACAATGCGCGACGTGTTAAGGGGCTAATGCGAATCCCGAGCACGTTTGGCTTTGGCATTCAGTCCAATGGGCGACCTCGCGCCTCTTCAACGGCGTTCACCAGCTGCGCCGCGAGGTGGCTTTCAAGAAGGGCTTCAAGCCTGGTCAGGTCTATGGACCCCGCGGCCCACGCGCCGTCGGCTGCCTCTAATGCTTTGTAATAAGGACCTTTCTTCTCCGCGATCAGATCAGGAATTGTGGGTTTCCCAGGAAGTCTATTGCGCAATTTTACGCATAGGACGACATACGATACCGCTCGGGCGGTGCGCCCGTTACCATCATCGAACGGATGTATCCAGTTTATCCGCCACATGACATAAGCAGCAAGATGGAGAGCCGTATTCGCACAGCTCCTCAACTAAGGTCGGTACTTCGTCTACCGACGGAGGTTTGTGCTTGCTCCCTGTAATATAAATATTGGCAGGGCGATAATTCCCCGCATAAATGTTGAGACCGTCCAACGCGATGCGATTGAGCTGTAGCAACGTGGAGGGCCGTAAGCGAAACCGCTGCTCGGAGTCTATCGCCTGATTGATATTGTCGATAACAGCGTCAAATTGTCTAAGGCCGTTCGCGACCTCACGTTTTGCTATTTCGAGCCGATCCTTAAGGAGCGCTGGCGGGGATGAAACGCTCTTGCGGTCTCCGCCCTCACCTGCGTTGCCGCTCATTTCGAGCGCTTAAGCTCCTCGGCGACTTGATTGACCATCTCGCGAGTGATCAGGTCATTCTCGATCTTTGTGTTCCCGTACGCGAAGCTCCTGCGCTGCTCCTCCTGATCCTCGGGAGACATTCTGACGCTTCGGGCTTTATCGATCAGCACAACGAGCTTGTCTTTCATGATGGTATGCCTCTGCTGATTGCGTGGCGATGGCGACATCGGAGGCAGCCTACCCCGTCTCCTGATCGAAGAGCGAGCGCAAAATGGTTCGATCCGTCTCGCTACAACAGCCCGGAACCCCCATAAAATCCTTCGAATGGCACAAATCGCTTCAGCCAATCTCGATGCCGTAGCTTGTGCTTCCTCACGACGATTGAATGCCCACTGAACCGATACGGGTCGAATTAGCCATGTAGCATCTCGTTTTCGGCAGACGCAAAGCAGCAATTCGTAGGGGGATCTCGGGGCCACTTGCCCCATATTAGCAGCAGGGTGCCGGTGTTCCGCTGGGGCGCGGCAGCGGCACTCACCGGCATGGGCGGAACGAAGGTTTTTCAGGTCACCAATGATCGATATCGACGGCGCGAGTTTTCTGACCGGCGCCAACGCCGGGTTTATTGACGATCTCCATGCGCGCTTTCTCGACGACCCCGGCTCGGTCGACGAGAGCTGGCAGCTTTTTTTCGCGGAAATCGGCGAGAACGGCTCGGCGGCGCTCGCCGAATTGCGCGCGCCCCGTTGGGATAAGCCGCCGGTGCATTCGGGTGGCAATGGCGCGATGGCGGTGGCTCCCGATGCCGCAAGCTTGCGGCAGGCTACATCCGACGCGATCCGCGCGTTGCAGCTGATCCGCGCCTATCGCGTGCGCGGTCATCTCGAAGCCGATCTCGACCCGCTCGGCCTCGACAAGCGCGGGCCTTATCCCGAGCTCGATTACCGCAGCTATGGTTTTGGCGAGGCCGACCTCGACCGCGAGATCTTTCTCAACAACATCTTCGACCGCGAGCGCGCCAGCTTGGGCGAGATCGTCGCGATTCTGCGCCGGACCTATTGCGGGACGATCGGCGTCGAATACATGCACATACAGGTGCCGGCCGAGCGCGCCTGGATCCAGGAGAAATTCGAGAAACGGCATCGCCGGCCGGCGTTGTCTGCAGCCAAAAAAAAAGAAATCCTCGACATCCTGACCAGCGCCGAGACTTTTGAACGGTTTCTCGACCGGCGCTACACCGGCACCAAGCGTTTTGGCATCGAAGGTGCGGAATCGCTGATGCCGGCGTTGGAGGCGATCCTGCGGCGGTCAACCGCGCTCGGCGTCAAGGAGTTTGTGATCGGCATGCCGCATCGCGGCCGGCTTAACGTGCTCGCCAATTTTGTCGGCAAGCCTTATGCCGCGATCTTTTCCGAATTCCAGGGCAATTCGACCAATCCCGAGCACGTCCACGGCTCGGGCGACGTCAAATACCATCTCGGCACCTCGGCCGACCGCGAAATCGGCGGCAAGACCGTGCATCTCTCATTGGCCGCCAACCCGTCGCATCTAGAAGCGGTCAACCCGGTGGTCCTCGGGAAAGTCCGCGCCAAGCAGCAGCAGCGCGGCGACGCCGAGCGACGCGAGGTCGCCGGCGTCCTGATGCACGGCGACGCCGCTTTTGCCGGCCAGGGGCTCGTCGCCGAGTCGCTGGAATTGTCGGAGCTGACCGGCTTTTGCACCGGAGGCACAATTCACGTGATCGTCAACAACCAGATCGGCTTTACCACCGCACCCTCCGCGGCGCGGTCGAGCCCCTATCCGTCGGACATCGCCAAGGCGGTGCAGGCGCCGATCTTGCACGTCAACGGCGACGATCCGGAGGCGGTCGTCGAGGCCGCAATCGCCGCCGCCGAATACCGCCGCGAATTCAGCAAGGACGTGGTCCTCGACCTGTTCTGCTACCGGCGCCAGGGCCACAACGAGGGCGACGAGCCGGCGTTCACGCAGCCGTTGATGTACCGCACGATCGCCCGCCATCCGACGACCCGGCAGCTCTATGCTAAGCGGCTGGTCGACGAAGGCGTAATCCCCGCGGGCGAGGCCGAGGCGATGGCGGCGCGGTTTGTCGCACGGCTCGAAAGCGAATTCGACGCGGCGAAAAACTACCGGCCGAACCGGGCCGATTGGCTCGAAGGCGCCTGGGCCGGGCTTGCCGCCGCTTCCGACGGCGACCGCCGCGGCGACACCGCGGTCGCAACCGAATTGCTGCGCGAATTGGGCCATGGGCTGGTGACGGTCCCGGAGGGTTTTCGGCTCAACCCCAAGATCGCCCGCCAGCTCGACGCCAAACGCGCCGCGATCGAGACCGGCGAGGGCATCGACTGGGCGACCGCCGAGGCGTTGGCGATCGCCGCGCTCTGCGCCGAGGGAACCCATGTCCGCATGTCGGGCCAGGATAGCGGCCGCGGCACCTTCTCGCACCGCCACGCCGTGCTGGTCGACCAGGAAACCGAGCAGCACTATGTCCCGATCGACCACGTGCGCGCGGGGCAGGCGCCGTTTGAGATCATCGACAGCCCGCTCTCGGAAGCCGGGGTGGTCGGGTTCGAATACGGCTACAGCCTCGCCGACCCGTCGACCCTGGTGCTGTGGGAGGCGCAATTCGGCGATTTTGCCAATGGCGCCCAGGTTATCATCGACCAGTTCGTGTCGGCCGGCGAAGCCAAGTGGCTGCGCATGAGCGGGCTCGTGCTGCTGTTGCCGCATGGCTACGAAGGCCAGGGGCCGGAACACTCTTCGGCCAGGATCGAACGCTACTTGCAGCTGTGCGCCGAGGACAACATCCAGGTCTGCAACCTGACGAGTGCGGCGAATTATTTTCACGCGCTGCGACGTCAGGTACGGCGCAATTTTAGAAAGCCGCTGATCGTCTTTACCCCGAAATCGCTGTTGCGGGCGAAAGAGGTGGCCTCGCCGCTCGACGAGATGGGGCCCGGAAGCTCGTTTCACCGCGTCATCGACGAGACCGGGCCGATCGCGGCCGACGACCGGGTCCGCCGGGTCGTGCTGTGTTCCGGCAAGGTCTATTTCGATCTGTTGAAGGCGCGGGCGGCGAGCGGCGACGACCGCGTGGCGCTACTGCGGGTCGAGCAGCTCTACCCGTTCCCGTTCAACACGCTCGCCAAACTCCTGGCGCGCCGGCGCAACGCCGAGATCGTTTGGTGCCAGGAAGAGCCGCAAAACATGGGCGCGTGGAATTTTGTCGACCGGCGGCTCGAACAGCTGCTGTCCGGCATCGATGTCGCGGCGAAACGTCCGCGGTTTGTCGGGCGCGCCGAGGCGGCCTCGCCGGCGACCGGCCTTTTCAAGCGGCATGTCGAGGAGCAGGCTCGGCTCGCCGCCGACGCGCTCGCCGCCTGACCGCGGCAGGCGGCGGCGATGGCGATCGAGATCAAGGTGCCGAGCCTCGGCGAATCGGTCACCGAGGCAACGGTCGCGAGGTGGCTGAAGCAACCGGGCGACGCGGTCGCGCTCGACGAGCCGGTGGTCGAGCTTGAAACCGACAAGGTGAATGTCGAAGTGCCGGCCCCGGCCGCTGGGACGCTCGCCGAAATCCTCGCCGGGGAGGGCATGAGCCTCCCGGTCGGCGCGGTGCTCGGCCGGATCGGCGACAGCGCCGGTGCCGCAGCGGAGACAGCCCCGGTTGTCCCTCACCCCAGCCCCCTCCCCCCGCGCGGGGGGAGGGAGGGACCCGCGCAGCGGGAGGGTGAGGGGCAGCAAGCCACGCAGAGTTGGCCACCTTCTCGCGACGGCACCGATCCGAGCGCGTCTTCTGACGGCAAAGCAACGGCACTCGAACGCTCGGGGCCGGCCGTGCGCAAGCTGGTGGCGGAGAGCGGGCTCGACGCCGCCGCGATTACCGCGACCGGACCCGGCGACCGCATCACCAAGAGGGATGTGATCGAGGCGTTGGCACGCCCCGCTCCGGCGCCGCCAACGGTCCCGGCACCGGCGCCAGCGATACCCTCACCACCGCCGGTGGTCGGCGAGCGCGAGGTGCGGGTGCGGATGACCCGGTTGCGGCGCCGCATCGCCGAACGGCTGAAGGCGGCCCAAAACGCCGCCGCGATCCTGACCACCTTCAACGAAATCGACATGAGCCGGACGATCGCGTTGCGCGAAGAATGGCGCGAGGCTTTCGAGAAAAAACACGGTGTGCGGCTTGGCTTTATGTCGGTATTCGTCAAGGCGTCGATCGCCGCTCTCAAGGAAATACCCGGGGTCAACGCCGAGATCGATGGCGACGATGTCGTCTACAAGAACCATTACGACATCGGGGTCGCGGTCGGGACCGAGCATGGCCTCGTCGTGCCGGTCTTGCGTGACGCCGACCGGATGAGCTTTGCCGAAATCGAAACCGGGATCGCCGCCCTCGGCCGCAAGGCGCGCGACGGCAGGTTGACCGTGGACGAGCTTTCCGGTGGCACCTTTACGATCTCGAATGGCGGCATCTACGGGTCGCTGTTGTCGACGCCGATCCTGAACCCGCCGCAATCCGGCATCCTCGGCATGCACAAGATCGAGCGCCGCCCGATCGCGGTGGCGGGACCGAGCCCGGCCGCCGAGACGATCGCGATCCGGCCGATGATGTATGTCGCGCTGTCTTACGACCACCGCATCATCGACGGCCGTGAGGCGGTCGGATTTCTGGTCCGGGTCAAGGAGTTGGTTGAAGATCCGTCGCGACTGCTGTTCGATATCTGAGCAGCGCTACTCCTCGGCCGCGCGCGGCTTGCCGGCGTCCGCGGTAATGCGCGTGACCAGCGGCAGGATCTTGCGGTCGACGTCTTCCTCGCTCAGCGGGCCGACCTGGCGGTAGCGGATATGCCCGGTGCTGTCGACGACATAAGTCTCGGGGACGCCGTAAACGCCGAAATTGATCGCGGTCGTGCCGTCGCGGTCGACCCCGATGCGATGGTACGGGTTGCCGAGATCATCGAGAAAATGGCGCGAATCGGCAGGCTTGTCCTTGTAGGCAATGCCGTCGAGGGTGACGCCCGGCTGGTGCGCCAGCGCCATCAACGCCGGCTGCTCCTCGCGGCACGGCGCACACCACGACGCAAAAAAATTGACGAGCGTGACCCCGCCGCCGAGATCCCTGCGCGCCAAGCCCTTGGCCGGGTCGTAAAGACCGGGCAGGGCAAAGTTCGGCGCCGGCCGGTTGATCATTGCCGAGGGTAGGAGGCTCGGATCGTGATTGAGCCCCATCGCAAACGCGACAACGAGGACCGCGAACAGTGCTGCCGGCAACAGAAACAGAAGCTTGCGCGCCACGAGCCGTGCCCTCGAAGTGTCCGCCCCGCTCCGGCTTAGCGCACCGGGGCGGGAGCGGCGGCTTTCAGCGGCTGCGCGGCGGCCTCGGTCGCGGCCCCCTCCTGCCAGTGCCCGCTCTTTTTCAGCGCGTCAACGACTTCGCGCGGCATGTAGCGCTCGTCATGCTTGGCGAGAATGGTCGAGGCGGCGAATACCCCGTTGCCCTCCAGCTTGCCCTCGGCGACGACACCTTGCCCTTCGCGGAACAAATCCGGGGGTATGCCGTGATAGACCACGGCGATGTCGGTTTTGCCGTCGGTGATGCGAAAGGCGACGCGGCTGTCGGCGCCGCGCGCGATGCTGCCGTTCTCGACGAGCCCACCAATCCGCACCCGCCGATCGATCGATATCGCCTGGGTTTTCAGATCGCTCGGACTGAAGAAAAAGACGAGGTTGTTGCTGAACGCGGTCAGCACCAGCGCGGTGGCGCCGGCGAGTGCGGCCATGCCCAACGCCAAGAGGCCGAGGCGCTGCTGCTTGCGGGTCATCGCCGCGGACCGAGCTGCCGTTGCAGCATTTCGAGGCTGCGAACGCTGTCGCGATAGCGCCGCCAGGAGAAAAGCGCGAGGCCGCCGAGCACCGCCGCGCTGAGCGCATAGGCCGGCCACACGAAAACCGCATAGCCGCCCATCGCAAAATAGGCGCCGAGCGCGCTCACCGGCGATGCCTCGTCATCGCAGCGCCGCCGGGCGCGCCGATGCCGCCGCCTCCGCGCGCGGCCGGGTCGGGGCCGGCAGCGGCCGGCTGTTGAGCCGTAAGGCCAATGCCTTGCGCTGGTTGAGCTCGGCGCGCATGCGCAGCAGAAGCAGGGTCAGGAACAGCAGCATAAAGCCCAGCGCCATGACTAGCAGCGGGACGAGCATCGACAGCGCGATAGTCGGCTTGCCGAACCGCAGCACGCTTGCCGGCTGATGCAACGTGTTCCACCAATCGACCGAAAATTTGATGATCGGCAGGTTGACGACCCCGACCAAGGCCAGCACCGACCCGGCCCGCCCGCCGCGCGCGGGGTCGTCGAAGCCGTTTACCAGCGCGATATAGCCGAGATAGAGAAAGAACAACACCAATACCGAAGTCAGCCGCGCGTCCCAAACCCACCAGGTACCCCACATCGGCCGGCCCCACAACGAGCCCGTCGTCAGGCAGACGAAGGTGAAGGCCGCGCCGATCGGAGCCGCCGAACGCGCCGCGACCTCGGCCAGCGGATGGCGCCAGACGAGGGCGACGCCGCTCGCCACCGCGACAAACAGATAACCGTTGAGCGCCATCCACGCCGCCGGAACGTGGACATACATGATGCGGACCGCCTCGCCCTGCTGGTAATCGGGCGGCGCTGCAATCAACGCCAGATAGAGCCCGGCGGCGATCACCAGAAGCGTCAACCAGCTGCACCAGGGGAGAACCGCGGCGCTGATCCGTATAAAGCGTGCCGGATTGGCAAAGCGGCTGATCATCGGCCTTCGTAGCCTACTTCACGACCAGCTATCGTAACGTAAATCGCGCCGCCCGTCAGTGGCGACGCGACCGCAGGCTCGTGTCATTCGAGAGCCTGCCGCAAGGCTGCGGCGCTTGCCCACGGGCACAAGGGCAACGCCGCCAAGGTCAGCGCGCCGAGCAACAGGAAATCGGCGCGCGGTCCGGTGCCGAGCGCGGCGGCCTCGACCGCGCCGGCGCCAAAAATCAGCAGCGGCACATAAAGCGGCAGCACCAAGAGCGACAACAGGACGCCTTGCCGGCGGGCACCCAAAGTCAGCGCGGCAGCGACGCTACCGATCAGGCTCAGCCCCGGGGTGCCGATCAACAGGCTCAGCACCAGCGAGCCGATGGCCCGCGGTTCGACATCGACAACGAGCGCCAGGGCGGGGCTGACCAACGCCAACGGCAGCCCGGTCGATACCCAATGCGCGGCGCATTTCGCCAACACCGCAAATTCGAGCGGCAGCGGCGACAAGGCAATCAAGTCGAGGCCGCCATCCTCGAAATCCGGCTGAAACAATCGGTCGAGCGACAGCAACGCCGCGAGCAGCGCTGCGACCCACAAAATGCCGGCGGCGACCCGCCCCAGCACCTCCGGCTCCGGTCCGACCCCAAATGGAAACAGCACGACCGCGAGCACATAAAACGCGAGAACGAGCCCGGTGTCGCTGCCCTGCCGCATGGCGAGCCGCAGGTCGCGGCGGAACAGCCCGAGAAAACCTGCCATAGTCAGTCGGCAACGTCCGGATCGAAATCGTCGGGCTGCGGGGTAAACGCGTCGAGCGCGAGCGATACGGCGGCATCGAGTGCTATCGGCGTATGGGTCGCCAGCATGACCATTCCACCCTTGGCGCGGTGGCCGGCGATCGCCGCTTCGAGCCGGTCCTGGCTGTCGTTGTCGAGGGTGCTCGACGGCTCGTCGAGCAGCCACAGCGGCGCCGGCACCGCCAGCAGCCTGGCGAGCGCGACACGCCGCCGCTGCCCGGCCGAGAGCCAGCGGCACGGCCAGTCGGCGATCGCCTCGAGGGCAAAAGCGGCGAGCGCGCGGTCGATAGCAAGCTCGGAGCGCGGCAGCTTTTGCCCGCGCAATGCCGACCAGAACACCAGCATCTCGCGCGGCGTCATCGCCGGCTTCAACGCATCGAGGTGGCCGACGTAATGGAGCTGCGCATGGTGCGCGGCGAGATCGGCCGCCGCCGGTATTGTCCCCCACGATAGCCGCCCGGCCGCTGGCGCCAGCAGTCCCGACACAAGCCGCAGCAGGCTCGATTTGCCGCTGCCGTTGGCGCCGGTCAGGATCAGTGCGCCGCCCGCCGACAGGCGGAACGACAGCCCGGCAAAGACGAGCCGCTCGCCGCGGCGGCAGACCAGGCCCTCGGCGATCAGATCGGGAGGTCGCGCCGTCGCGGCCGGTGCGCGAAAGAGCGTCGGATCGGTCAGGGCCGGCAACACAAAAAGGCGGCTCCGGAGGGGGAATCCGGAGCCGCTTGGCCATCGGCCGCCGCTGGCGGCCGATTACGAGGTTTGGGGGACAAACCTGTAAGGATAAACCTTACGCTTACCATATGGGGCGCGGAATGGGACTTCCGTTTGAAGAAAGTGTGACGTTTTGGTGAATTTCAATCGATGGGCCGGCGATCCTCGATCAGCTTGCCATCCTCGGGGAGGCTGCCGATCGCTACCAGGCTGACCCTCCCGCGTAATTTGGTCAGCGCCTGCACGGTCTCGGCGATGCGTGCCGGATCATCCGCCGGCGCGCCAAGCTCGACCAACAAGGTCATCTCGTCAACGCCATTCTCCCGTTCGACGACCAGGCGGGCGCGGAGGATCGACGCATGCCGGCGAGCCACCTCGGCGATCTGCTCGCGATGGACAAACATGCCGCGAACTTTGGTTGTCTCGTCGACGCGGCCGAGCCAGCCCTTGATCCGCTGGTTGGTTCGCACACTCTTCGCCGGCCGCGGCAGCACTGCCGAGAGATCGCCGGTCGCAAAACGAATCAGCGGGTATTCAGGCATCATCGTCGTCACCACGACTTCCCCGACCTCGCCCGGTCCGACCGGCTCGCCGGTTCCGGGGCGGACGAGTTCGACGATGATGTCTTCGTCGAGGACCATACCCTCCTCGGGCTCGCCGTCGGCGCCGCGGCTTTCGTAAGCGATGACGCCGATGTCGGCGGTGCCATAGCATTGCAGAACGCCGAGCCCGCGGCGGCGAAACTCGCGGCGCAGCGCTGCCGGCAAGGCTTCGGCGGAGACCAGGGCTTTTTTCAGCGACGAAATGTCGATCCCCTGGTTCGCCGCGCGGTCGAGCAGGATTTTAAGAAAAGATGGCGTCCCGACATAGCCGACCGGCTTGAGGTCGGCGATCACTCGCAGCTGCTGCTCGGTTTGACCGGTGCCGGCGGGGATGACCGGACAACCCAAAGCCTCCGCGGCGCTCTCGACCATCGCCCCGGCCGGGGTCAGGTGGTAGGAAAAGGTGTTGTGCACGAGGTCGCCGGCGCGAAACCCGGCGGCAAACAGCGCCCGCGCGAAGCGTCCGTAATCCGGGCGCCTGCCTTCGGGCTCGTAGATCGGCCCGGGCGAGGCAAAGATCCGCCGCAAGGCGGAAACCGGGACCGCGGCAAAGCCGCCAAAAGGGGGATCGCGGCGCTGCATCTCGATCAGCTCGGATTTTCGAGTCAGCGGCAGTTGCGCGAGCGCCTGGCGGTCTACGACCTCCTCCGGCCGAACCTCGGCGAAGCGGCTGCGATAGGCGGGGCAGCGTTCTTTTGCAGCGGCGACAATCGCGGGTAGCCGCGCCATCAGCGCCGCCTCCCGCTCGCTCGGGTCGCCCGCTTCGCATGCGTTAAACAGGGCGATTTCCACCTCGCGTCTCCCTCCGTCGGTTGTCCTGTCGCCCGCAACAGCCAACCGCGTCGCCGGTGTCAAGTGAGCCCCGAACCGAGCCGCGCGTCAACAAGACCAGGTCGCGGCCCGATAGCAAGCCAATTCCGACGGTGGGGCAAATCGTCGGGCGAGCACAATGCCAAGCATCGTTGCATCGAGACTTGCGGTCGAACCAACCGCTATCTTAAAGTCGCCGAGGTTGGGGAACCGACGCAACGCGTCGGGTCGGGGCGGGAGAAAAAGCGGTGATCGCTTCGCGGAAAAACCGCCGCAGGTTTTGCTGGTACGCGAAAATTTCAGCCCTTGTTTGCGGCTTCGTTTTGGCCGTGGCGATTTTCGCGGCCCCGCCAACTGCCGCCCAGCCGGCATCCGGCACCGAAACGACCCGCCTCGAAGCCCAAAAGGCAGCCTTGTTTCAAAAGATGTTGCGCAACCCGGCCGATCTCGACGCGACATTTGCCTATGCCGATGTTTCCGCCCGTTTGGGCGATTACGAGGCGGCGGTCTCGGCGCTGGAGCGCATGCTGCTGTTCAACCCGAATTTACCGCGGGTCCAGCTCGAACTCGGCGCGCTCTATTTTCGCATGGGGTCGTATGACCTCGCCCGCGATTATTTTACCAAGGCAGCGGCGGCCAACCCGCCGCCCGAGGTTCGCGCCCGCATCGGCGAATACCTGGCACAGATCGACAAGGCGACATCACGTCATCACTTGTCCGGCTATGTCTTTCTCGGCGGGCAATATCAAAGCGACGCCAACGTCGCTCCGGGATCGCCGCTGATCCTGTCGCCGATCGGCCCGGTTCTGCTCAACAGCCAATTCCTAAAGCAACCGTCGGGCAGCGTTTTCGCGAGCGGGTCGCTGCTCTACAGCTACGATCTCGAAGACCAGCGACGCGATACGATCGACGTGACCGCGGTCGGTTACCTGAACCATTATTTCAACTCCAACGTAAGTCGGCTCGACCTCGATCTCTTGGAAGTGACCGCCGGCCCGCGCATCAACTTTCCCAATGGCGGATTGCTCGGCAACATCCTCGCTTCGGTCAAGCCCTACGCAATTGCCGACGAAGTCGGATTGGGCGAGGCGCAATATTTTGCCGCGTTCGGCACCGGGCTCGAATATGACGAGACCGTGTGGAACGACATGTTGCTCAAATCAGTTTTTGAATATCGTCGAAAAAACTTTACGAATGCCGAAGACCGCCCGCTGTCGACCGGGCTCAACGGCTCCGACAAGCTCGTCACGTTTTCGGCGAACAAACCGGTCGCCCAAAATGCCGAGTTGAACCTTGAATTAGACTATCTCGATCAGACCACGGCATTGTCGTATTACACAAATTCGACTTACGCCGTGATCGGCGCCTATCGTATCCATTACGACGCTCCGCACAAACTGACCGCATATCCCTGGCAAACATCGCTCTATCTCGGCCGTGCCTGGAGCCTTTACGCCTCGCCCGACCCGTGCTGCAGCACCAGCGGCAATCCCGACATCTTTTCGCCGAGCAGCCAGCTGACCCAGCGCTGGCGCTTTGGCGTGACCCAGGCGATTCCGCTAACGCCGAGGATCGCGCTCGTGCTGCAATTGGAGCGCGATATCATCTCCTCAAACCTTCCGATTTACGCGTACACAACCAATTCAGTCTTGCTTGGGCCGCAAATTCAATTTTAAAAAGAGGCACGCGTTTTTTAAAAACAAACACGTGTTCGATCGAGGTTTTAGATGACAGGGATCGTCCGCTACCCGCTGCGCGTCCTGGCGCTTTCATGTGTCCTGCTCGGTATCGGACTGGCGAGCCAAGTCGCGCTCGCCCAGCAGCGCGTCGGGGTCGACAGCGCGGTCAACCCGGCCGCGCTGGGGATCCCGCCCGGTGCATTGCCGCGGCGGCTGGTGCTGGGGCAGGACGTCGTCTTCAACGAACGGATCACGACCGAGGCGCAAGGCCAGACGCAGATCCTGTTTGTTGACGAGTCGACGCTCTCGGTCGGACCGAACGCGAACATGGTCGTCGACCAGTTCGTCTACGATCCGAACGCCGGCACCGGCAAGCTCGTCGCCAGCCTCGGCCGGGGCGTCTTCCGCTTTGTGGGCGGCAAGCTCAGCAAGCAGGACAACGCGGTCACGATGCGCACGCCGACCGCGACGATCGGCATCCGCGGCGGCGTCGCGCTGGTGAGGGTGAGGGCGGACTGCACCGCCCCCGCCTCGCTTGGCGCCACAGGCTGTAACGCGCTCCAGGTAATCTTCGTCTACGGCAAGGGCGTCACCGTGACCGGGCTCAACGGCGCCTCGCAGACACTAACCCGACCAGGCTTCGAGGTCACCGTATCCGGGCCCGGCGCGTCGCCTTCCGACCCCGGCCCGGCACCACCGGGCGCCACCGCGGCCATGCTGGCCCAACTCGACGGTCGGGCCGGTGGCACCGGCGGCGCGCCGGTCGCCCCGACCGAAGTCACGGTCACCAACAGCGGTATCGCCAACGTGATCTCGGCTAATGTGCCCGCCAGCATCCAGGCCGCGGCGAAAACCCAGCCAATCCTTGCTCAAACGCCGACTGCGAACAACACGGTTCAGCAAGTCGTACCCCCGACAACTTATCAGGTCACGTCGAACCCGACAGGGTCGTCGATCACCTCAGCGGCGTTCACCACCCCGGTGCCGGCCGCGGCGACCCAGCCGGTGATCGCCGTGCTCACCCCACCGGTCGTCGCAAGCACCGGCACCACAACAGGCACCGGCGCCACCACAATCACCGGCACCACAACGGGCACCGGCACCACAACGGGCACCGGCACCACAACGGGCACCGGCACCACAACGGGCACCGGCACCACGACGGGCACCGGCACCGTCAACATCCCCAGCGTTGCCGGCGGCTTCGCGGCAACTGCCACCGCCGATACCACCTACGGCTATGCCGGTCCGGTGACGCCGTACAGCGGCGCCAATGTCGTCAACAGCGTGTTCACCGGCGGTGGGTTCAAGTTTCCGCTGTCGGCGGGCAACGCAACCTTCACCTCGTCGGCCGGCGCGACGAGCCCTTCGGGTCCGCTCCTCGTCGGTGCCACCTATCTGGCGCCCGACGACAGCTTTTTCCTGGCTAATCTGATATCGGCTAGCGGACAGCGCGAGGTGGTCTATGGTGGTACGGCGCTGCCCGCCAGTTTCTATGCAGGGACCTCGATTTCTCCGACCTATCTCGCTTTCGACATTGGGACAGATGAAGCGCTGCAATCCCTCATCCCATTTATCCGCACCCAGACCGGCGGCGCGCTCAGCAATCCGAGTGTGTCGCCGTTGATTTTGGCGACTCCGGCCGGTTCGACCTTCTCGACGAGCAGCGGCGCGACCAAGGCGCTGCAGGCGAGCCTGGGGATCAACGGCTCGGGCGCGCAGCAAAGCTCGGTGCTGGTCGTTCTCGTCGGCAACGTCTTCGGCTCGCCGGCGAGTTTGCAGGGCGTCGTCCACGGAAGCTACCTCGCGAACGGGACTAGTCAGCCGATTCGGATCAACAGCTATTACCAGACGCCGGTCGATGGCACGGGCAACAGCTTCTACGGCAAGACCGGCATCACCGGCTTCGCGCTCGCACCCGGCGCCGGGGCCGCCAACGCCATCGAGGTCAACACCGGGACCCAGGCGACAACAGCCAACTATCAATTCGCCCAGCCGGCGATTCCGACCGCGGTGCCGCCGGTGGCGAGCGGCACCCAGACGACGCAAGCCTCGTCCGGCTATTTCGGCGGGATCATGACCAAGGAGCCGCCCGCCGGCGCCGGCACCCCGATCCCCTATGCGGTCACCGGCAGCACGTCGATCTCGACCAACGCCAGCAATCTGCAGATCGCCGCGACCTTGACCGGCGGTGATCCGTTCACCTCCAATACCAGCGGAATCCCGGCGTCGGGCGGGATCGTTCTGCAGTACGGCTCGACCACCGGGGGCACGAGCGCGCGCCAAGCCTTTATCAACAACAATCTGTTCGCGGTGCTGGAGAGTCCGTCGGCCTCCTCTTCGGTCAACGGCGTCGCGATCACCCCCAGCACCGCCTACCCCAACACCAATCCGAACCTGTATCTGGTGACACAAACCGCGGCACCAGCAACGGCAGTGCTGCCGAACGGGCTGTGCAGCACCTGCCAGTATCTGCAGTGGGGCTACTGGGGCGGCGAGCTCGACACGCCGGCTTCGGGAGATCTCGCGGCGCGAACCGATGTCGGGCACATCAACTTTTGGGTGGCGGGGACGCCGCTCACCTCGATGACCGATATCTCCAGCCTGCAGGCGATGAATTTCACCGGAACTTACAACGGCAATCTGATCGGCGCGGTCGTCAACAACGGCGCGCAATACCTGGCGTCGGGTGGGTTGCAGGCGACCTATCAATTCGGGACTCAGACGGGCACGTTCGCCGTCAGCAATTACGACAACCAAAGCTTTACGGCCACCGGCCGCGCGCCGCTGAACGGATCGAACTACACCTTCGCGATCAAGTCGGGCCCGATCAACGGCGCGGTCAACGGCAGCTTTTATGGGCCGATGGCGGCCGAGACCGGCGGCAATTTCGCGTTTACCGCCGGCCCCGCTTATACCACCTCGGGAATTTTTGCCGCCAAGCGCTGACCCGAGCCTGAAAAGATAAAGCCCGCCGGGGGACGGACCCCCGGCGGGCTTCACGCGGCCGCTATGTCCTGAATTTAGTGGCTGTTCGGGATTGTCACGTTGGCGCCGGGCGTGGGCCCCGTGCCGCCTTGCGAGTACGGATGGGTCGCCGGCGAGTCGCCGCCCGCGGGCGGCGAGTAAGGTTCATTGTTGGCGCTGACGTTGGTTCCCGGGTTCGGACCCACCCCGCTCGTCGAATAGGGGTGGTAAGCGGGGTTGCTGTTCCAATCGGCTGGCTTCTGGTAGGCAGGTCCGCTGGAAATGCTGAAGTTAGTACCGGGGTTTGGTCCGGCTATCTGCGGCGACGAAGAGGCCTGCGGCTGGATGCTGGTCGGCGCGCCGCCAGCGGGCGGCAGATTGGCGACACTCTGGGCATGCGCCGCGACCGCGACACCGGTCAGAAACACGAGGCTAAGGACAGCAGTTTTCGGCGAATACCGCATCTCGATACGCTCCATCTTCATCGATCTCCAGTTACCTGACGCCCATTGCGTGCGGATGCCCTTGCGCGCAAATGAGGATCGCATCACGAACGTGATCTGATTGTCTCTCGTACCTTTAGGGCGGCTCCCCACCCCACCCGTGTGCCCCATACCTGCGGCGTCCTGTCGCTACGCGGCCGGGTCGCTCCCGGTCGGACGCGCCGCTCGCGAAGCTGCGCTGCCGGTTGACCGGAAGCCCCGCAGGCCGTCGGGACTGGTTCAGTTCGGCTTTGGTCCGGGACCATTGCTATAGGGAGCATAGTCGGAGCCGGTATCCCTTGCCGTCGCCTGATAGGGTTGTTGCTTGAGCGTCTCGGAACCGCCGGGCTTTGGGTAATAGCTCTGGGTCGAGCCATAGGGCTGGGTTACCGCACTTTGCGGCGGGGCGGCGGCGCCGCTCGGGGGTAACGAGGAAACCGACTGCGCCTGTGCGGCGAGGCTCGCGCCGACCACCAATCCAAGACCCAAAAGCGCCGATTTGACGATGCTCGTCATACCAATTTCTCCAGATAGGTTGTAAAACTGCCGACGCCAATCTGGCGGGGCTGGGACGTCCATGCAAATGATAATGTTGCATTGCAACCATGAGGAGCTTTCATTTTAACAATCTCGATCTGAATTTGTTGCGCGTTTTCGATGCCCTGATCGAGGAGCGCAGCGTGACCCGCGCCGGCGAGCGGCTCGGCCTCACCCAGTCGGCGATCAGCCATGCCTTGAGCCGGCTGCGCTACGTCCTCGACGACGAGCTTTTTGTGCGCGGCGCGGAGGGCATGCAGCCGACCCGGCGAGCGGCCGAGATCGCACCGCGGTTGCGCCAGGGGCTGCTCCAGCTGCAACTGGCGCTGACCCCGGCCGATTTTGTCCCTGAGCAGACCGCCCGGCGGTTCACCATCACCTGCGGCGAATATGTCGGCGCGGTCCTGATCCCGACCCTCGTCGCCCGGCTGCGCGAAGCGGCACCGCTGGCGGAAGTCAGAATTCGGCCGAGCAACATGGGCGTCGCCGAAGCGCTGCTCGCAGGCCGGGCCGATTTGGCGATCGGCAGCTTCCGGCGCGTTCCGGAATGGTTTGCCTGCGAGCCGTTGTTCGAGGAGACGCGGGTGTGGGTGGTCAGCGACCGCCATCCGGCCGCCTGGCAGGAGCTGACCCTCGAACGCCTCGCCGCACTTCCTCATCTGATCATTTCCGCGACCGGAGAGGACGAACAGGCGATCGCCGGATATGTTGTCGATCATGGTCTCGAACGGCTGGTGATGCGCAGCGAGGTCGGTCTGCTGCAAGGCGCTCTCGCGGCGCGCGGCTTGACCCGCGCCGTTGGATTGACGACGCCGCATTTTCTTGCGGCCCTGGCGGTGGTCAGCCATTCGGACATGGCCGCCCCGCTGCCGCGCCGGCTCGCCGTCGCCTTTGCCGTCGCCTACCGGCTCAAACTGTTCGAGCCACCCTATACCTCGCCGCCGTTTGAAATCATGGCGCTGTCGCACCGCGAGCACGGCAGCGAGCCGGCAATTTTGTGGCTGCGCGACCTGGTCCGCCAGGTCGCCGCCGAGTTGTAAGCGCCGCCGTATTTTTGCGCCGGTGATCTGCTTTCAATCAAAGCCGCTGGAACGCCAAATTCGCGCATGCTTCGCGGCCGGCGGTATGGCTAAATGGGCGCGCCGCTGATCTGGGGATGGCGCCAAATGCCGAATCTCGAACCGCACTGTTTGTCGGCGACCGATATCGTGCGGATGGTCGAGCGTGGGGAACTGACCGCCGAGGCGGTGGTGGCGAGCTGCCTCGAACGGATCGTCGTGCGCGAACCGGTGGTGCGGGCGTGGGCTTTTTTGGCGGGCGAGGCGGCGCTGGCGCTGGCGCGGGCGTTTGACCGGGCCGGGCGGAAAAGGTTGCTCGGCGGGGTGCCGTTCGGGCTCAAGGACATCTTCGACGCCGCGCGAATGCCGGCGACCTATGGCTCGCCGATCTATACGGGATGGTGGCCGCCAAGCGACGCCAGTGCGGCGGCCTTGCCAAAGGCAGCGGGCGGCATTCTGCTCGGCAAGACGATCACAACCGAGTTCGCCAACCGCCAGCCCGGCCCGACCGCGAACCCGCGCGACCCGGCGTTCACGCCGGGCGGCTCGTCGAGCGGCTCGGCGGCGGCGGTCGCCGATTTTATGGTGCCATTGGCGATCGGGACCCAGACCGGCGGCTCGGTCATCCGCCCCGCCGCCTATTGCGGGGTCGTCGGGTTCAAGCCGAGCTTTGGCCTGTTCCCGCCCGCCGGCATGAAAATCAACACCGAGACCCTGGACACGGTCGGCATCATGGCACGCGGGGTCGCCGACATCGCGCTGTTCCGCGCGGCTGTGATGGCGATTCCGTACGATCCGCCGGCGATGCCGCAGACGCCGCCGCGCCTCGGCCTGTGCCGCGGCCCGCATTGGGACGACGCCGAGCCGGAGGGCCGGGCGGTGCTCGAAGCCGCCGCCGATTGTCTCGCCGCCGCCGGCGCCAAGATCGCTGACACCGCCTTCCCGCCCGAATGCGCGGCTGCCGACGACATCCAGCAAACCCTTGGTGCGTTTGAGGGGCTGCGCAACCACATGCCCGAACTCTACCGCCACGAAGCGCTGCTGAGCCCGCGGCTGCGCGAGGAAAAGATCGCCCTCGGCCGCAAGCTGAGCCTCGACCAGTTCCGCGCCGCCTATCTGGCCGCCGAAAAGGCGCGGGTCGCCGCGCGCGAATGGGCCGGCGAGTGCGACGCGATCCTGACCTTACCGGCGCCGGGGCAGGCGCCGCGGGGACTTGCCGACACCGGCTCCGCCGTCTTCAACGCGCCGTGGACGCAATTCGCGATGCCCTGCCTGACCTTGCCCGCCGGGCATGGGCCGGACGGTCTGCCGGTCGGTGTCCAGCTGGCCGGCCGCCGCCACGACGATGCAAGGCTGCTGGAGGTTGGCCTGTGGGTCGAACATCGGCTGGGCCGGGGAGGACAGCCATGAGCGGCGCCGAACGCCTGACCGCGAGCGAGGCCGCCGCCCGCCTCGAAGCCGGCGCCCTCTCCGCCGAGACGCTGGTCCGCGACTGCCTCGACCGCGCCGAAGCGCGCGCCGCGATCAAGGCCTGGGTCTGGCTCGACCCCGAATTGGCCCTGGCGCAGGCGCGCGCCATCGACCATGCCGGCCGCTCCGGGGTGCTGAAGGGCGTCCCGGTCGGAGTAAAGGACGTGATCGACACCTATGACATGCCGACCCAGCACGGCTCGCCGATCTACCGCGGCAACCGCCCCTTTGCCGACGCCGCCTGTGTGGCGCTGACCCGCGCTGCGGGCGGGGTCATCCTCGGCAAGACGGTGACGACCGAGTTCGCCAACCGCCACCCGCGCGAAACCGTGCATCCGCTGAACCCGGCATATACCCCGGGCGGCTCGTCGAGCGGGTCCGCCGCGGCGGTCGCCGATTTTCAGGTGCCGGTCGGGTTTGGCACCCAAACCGGCGGCTCGACGATCCGCCCGGCGGCGTTTTGCGGCGTCATCGGCTACAAGCCTACCTTTGGCGAGTTTAGCCGCGTCGGCATCAAGATGCAGTGTCACAACCTCGACACGCTCGGGATCATCTGCCGCAGCCTCGACGATTTGTCGCTGATGCGCGCGGCATTGCAGGTCCAGCCGCGCCGGCTGGTCGACCGCGCCGCCGGCGCGCCGCGCATCGGCTTCTGCCGCACGCCCTCCTGGGATCACGCCAGCCCCGACACCCAGGCATTACTCGAACGCACCGCCGCCCGGCTCTCGGCCGCCGGTGCTATGGTGAAAGATGTGGCGCCGGTCCCGAGCAGCTTCCTCGATCACCAGCATCGGGTCTTTGCCTTTGAGGCGGCGCGCAACTACGCCTACGAATACGAAGTGCACGGCGACAAATTGAGCGCCGCCCTGCGCGACGGGCTGCTGAAATCCGGCCGGGAATTGCCGCTTTCCCAATATGTCGAGGCGATCGAGACCGCCGAGGCGGTCCGCGCCCGCCTCGACGACGTTTTCGCCGAATTCGACGTGTTGCTGGCGCCGAGCGCGGTCGGCGAGGCGCCCGAAGGGCTCGACTCGACCGGCGACGCGCGCTTCAACGCGATCTGGACCTTGGCGTGGACGCCGTGCGTGACTCTGCCCGCGGACGCTGGCCGAAAGGGGCTGCCGCTCGGCATCCAGCTCGTCGGCCCGCGCTTCCGCGACGAGACCTTGCTCGACGCCGCCGCCTGGGTCGAGGCCCGTCTTGGCTGAATTGACATTTCGCCGGCGCGCCCGAACAAAAGCAGGCGCTCGGGCTCAACCAATACGATATCGGCGATCTGCCGCTGAACGCCTCGGTTCAGGGTGCCTCGACCCTTCACCAGGCGGCCCGGCCCAACCGGAACGAGAGCTTTTTCGTCAGCCACGACCGCGGCCCCGACCATTCCGACGTGATCGCGAAGAAACCGTTGCGCGGCCGCAACCGGTGGCCCCTCGACATGCCCGGACTGTGTGCCGACATGATGGCGTATTTTATCGCACTCGGGGCGATATGCGACCATATGGTGCCGCCCTTTGTCGCCGCACTCGGCGTGCCGGCCGATTTCTTTGCGTCTTATTTCGCCGGCGAGGGCAGGCCAATCCGCGCTTTCTGCATTACCCGCCGCAGGCCGCGACCGAAGACAACACCTTTGGCCAGGGGACGCACACCGACAACTGTTTCTTGACGGCACTGGCGCGGACCGAGGTGCTGGGGCTGACAGTGCAGCTCCCTTCCGGCGAATGGTTCCCGCCGCCGGTCATCCCCGGCAACCTCGGCAACATCATGCGGCGCTGGTCGAACGACCGCTTTTTATCGACGCCGCACGGTGTGTTGAACGATGCGGGCGCCGACCGGCATTCGATCGCCTATTTCCGTAGCCGGAACCCGGACCGGGTAATCGAATGCCTGCCTCCTGCACCGGCGCGGACGACCCGCCGCGCTGCCCACCGGGGGTTACCGCGATCTCGTCCTCGAATTCTCTTGGGCGAATTATTTCCACCAGAAGGGCCGCCGCTCCGCAGCGGCCGCGCAGGCGGCAGAATAGCCACAAACAGGGAGAGTTGATCATGTTCGATTTGGATCGTCTGATCGCCGATTGCCGCGACGCGTTCGCCGAGGATTCGAGCCACAAAGCCGTGCGCGAAATCGTGGCGCGCGCCGTGTCCGATCCCGCCGTCGTTCTCATCGGGCTCGGCGAACCCCGGCACGCCGGGGTCGAGCCGCTCTACCGCTCCGAAACCTTGACGATCTTGAACGTCGTCTGGGGGCCGCGGATGACGGTGATCCCGCACAACCATCTGATGTGGGCGGTCATCGGCGTGTATACCGGGCGCGAGGACAACATTTTCTGGCGTCGCCTGCCACATGCCGAGGGGGGACAGATCGAAGCCGCCGGCGCCAAATCGCTCGGCATGCGCGATGCCGAACCGCTCGGCCGCGACATCATCCACACCGTCACCAACCCGCTGCCGCGGCTGACCGGCGCGATCCACGTCTACGGCGGCGATTTTTATGCCGTCACGCGCAGCGAATGGGATCCCGAGACCTTGACCGAACGGCGCTATGACATCGAGCGCAACCGGCGCCTGTTCGAGGACGCGAACCGCGCCTTCGCCGCGACGTGAGGAGCCGAGGATGACGGTGAGGCTGTTCGCGTTTACCTGCGGGTGGCTGAAGGGCGAACTCGGCCATCTGATGGAGGGCGGGGAAGGCGAGGTCGAGCTGCCGATCCCGGCTTATCTGATCGAGCACCCGAAGGGGACGATGCTGTTTGACACCGGCATGCACCCCGACTGCCAGCACGACCCGGCCGGGCGCATCGGCCCGCGCGTTACGCAACTGTTTTCATTTAATTATCAGCCGGGCGAGGAGATTAGCGCCCGGTTGGAGGCGATCGGCCGCGACCCGGCAAAAGTCGACCTCATCGTCAATTTCGACCATGTCGGCGGCAACGCGCTGATCCCGAACGCGACGATGGTGGTGCAGCGGCGCGAATGGGAAGCGGGTGTGGACCCCGACATCGCGGCGCGGCGCGGCTTCAACCGGCGCGATTTCGACCTCGGCCACAAAGTGGTCCTGCTCGACGGCGAGCACGATCTCTTCGGCGACGGCAGCGTCGTCTGCCTACCGACCCACGGCCACACCCCGGGGCACCAGTCGCTGAAGGTGCAGCTTGCCTCGGGCGAGATCGTGCTCGCCGCCGATTCCTGTTATTTCTGCCGCACCTTGCGCGAACGGCGGCTGCCGCAAAACGTCGCTGACCGCGCCGAGATGCTGGCCTCGCTCGACCATCTCGCGCGTCTCGAAAAAAGTGGCGCGCGTATCTTTTTCGGGCATGACGGCGAATTCTGGCAAAGCGTGCCGCAGGCCCCTGCCGAGATCGTCTAAGCGGACCTGCCAAACAGACCATGGCGAACCTGCCGCGCGCGATCCTGTTCGACCTCGACGATACGATCCTCGTCGCCTTCGGCCCGGCCGAGTCGCAATGGCAGCGCATCCTCGGCGCCTACGTCGAACACCTAGCGCCGTTGACCCCGGCGGCGGCGATCACCGCGATTATGGGCAGCTCGCGTGACCTGTGGGCCGACCCGGCGCGCCACAAGCATTGGCGTCACCGCATCGGCGAGGCACGCCGCCGGATCGTCGCCGGCGCCTTTGACGCGCTGGCGGCAGACGGCCATGCCGTGCCTGGGCGGGAGCTCTGCGACGAGATCGCCGACCGCTTCAACGCGTTGCACGACGCCGAATTGCGGTGCTTTCCGGGCGCGCCCGACACCCTCGATCGGCTGAAAAAGCTGGGCGTTCGCCTGGCGTTGATCACCAACGGCGCCGCAGCACCGCAGCGCGCCAAGGTGGTGCGTTTCGCGCTCGAACATCGCTTTGACCACATCCAGATCGAGGGCGAGCACGGTTTTGGCAAACCCGAGGAGCGCGCCTACACCCACGCGATGGCGGCACTCGGGGTGACCGCGCGCGACACCTGGATGGTCGGCGACAATCTCGAATGGGAGGTCGCTGCCCCTCAGCGCCTCGGCATACACGCGATCTGGCACGACGGCTACGGCACCGGCCTGCCGCCCGACTGTCCGGTCCGCCCGGATCGCATCATCCGCCGATTGTCGGAACTGCTGCCCTAACCGCGAAGGCTGGCCCCGAAGGTGCCGCCATAGTAGCCTCGGCAGGGAGCATTCCCTTGGGGAGAGAACGCGTGAACACCACCGATCGGGGACTGACGGGCGGGACCAACCGCAAGAAACTGCTGCTGCCGACGACGATGGCGCGGGCCGGGTGGGCGATCGTCGAGGCGCGCGAGGATGTCGAGGGGGTGCCCTTCGCTCCCACCGTCCCCAAGGCCGAACTGCATCGACTGCTGGAGGATGTGGCGGGGGTGGCGCTCGGGGTGCAGCCGTTCAGCGACCCCGAACTCGACGCCGCACCCGCGCTCGAGGTCGTCTCGCGCATCGGTGTCGGCTATGACGCGGTCGACGTGCCGGCGCTGACCGCGCGAAAAATACCATTGATGATCGGCGGCACCGCCAATTCGGTCAGCGTCGCCGAGGCCGGGGTGTTCCTGATCATGTCGTTGGCGCGCCGGGGTTCGGCGATGGACGCTCTCGTCAAGGAAGGCCGTTGGCACGACCGCTACAAGGAGATGCCGGTCGACGTCTATGGCAAGACCGTGCTGATCATCGGCTTTGGCAAGATCGGCACGCGCTCGGCCAAGCGCTTTGCGGCGATGGAGACCAATGTCCTGGTCTACGACCCGTATATGTATTCCGAGACGATCCGAGGCATGGGCTACGAGCCGGTCGGCGATCTCGACGCGGCGGTGGAGCGGGCCGATTTTATCACCATTCATTGCCCAAAGACGCCGGAGACGGTCGGCCTGTTCGACGCCGCGCGGCTCGGCCGGATGAAGCGCACCGCCTTTATCGTCAATACCGCGCGCGGCGGCATCATCGACGAAAAAGCGCTCTACGACGCGCTGAAGGCAAACCGCATCGCCGGTGCGGCACTCGACGTCTTTGTCGAGGAGCCAACGCCGCAGGATAACCCGCTCCTGACCCTGCCGAACTTTATCGCCGCGCCGCATGTGGCCGGAGTTACCCGCGAGGCGGTCGACCGCATGGGCGTCGCCGCGGTCGAGAACATCCTGAGCGTGCTCGACGGCAAGCCCAACCGCGAAAACGTCGTCAACCGCGAAGTCCTCGACTGAAAGCCCTCGCCACCCCCGGGGGCAGAGGGGGAGACGCCTGCCTTGGAGGCCGAAGCCACTCAAAGCGATCTGCCGAGAAACGCCGCTCGATAACGAGCGGCTCGCGCCTGATCTCGACCTGATAAAACAGGTGGAATAGGCGGCAACCGGCCGCATCGCGTCTGGGGATGAGGCGGACCGCTCGCGCATTATACTCGCTGCAATGATAGCGGGCGCCGGCCCGGCGCAGCTTTCGGGGGTTAACGTAAAGAGCGATGCGGTTTTTTGCCGCCATAGCGGCGCGGGTCCGGCGCGGCATCGGTCGATCGCGAGACCGCGATTCGCAGTTGGCATTGCCCGCGGCGATCGGGGCGCTGGCCTTGCTGCTGCGCCTCTACGGTCTCGGCGACAAACCGTTTTGGCTCGACGAGGTCGCGAGCCTGCGCAGGGCGACGGGATCCATCCCCGCCCTGGTCGCCGACTCGCTGCACAACAACCACTACCCGAGCTATTTTCTGTTGCTCTGGCTGGTCGCCAAAATCGGCACGTCACAATGGCTGTTGCGGCTGCCCTCGGCATTGTTTGGTGCTCTCGCCGCGGCGCTTACTTGCGCGATCGGGCGCCGAGCCGCCGACGCCCGTGCCGGTGCCGTCGCCGGGCTGCTGATGGCGTTTTCCCCATTCGAGGTCCAGTTCGGTCAGGAGGCGCGCTCCTACACATTGGTCGCCTGTCTGATCTTGACCGCGCTCTTGGGGCTCGTGCAACTGGCGAAGGCGCCGGCCGTGGCGGCCCTGCCGTTTCGGCAGAAAGGCGCCCTGCACGGCGCCTGGGCCGCCTATGGCCTCGGCACGGCGGCGGCGCTCGACGTGCTCAATGTCGCCGTTCCCTGGCTCATCGCGGCCAATCTCGGTGCGATCGCCGTCGCCGTGGCGGCCGGCAACCGCAAGCGGGGGTTTTGGCGCAACTGGGGCCTTATCCAACTCATGATCCTCGCGGCATGGCTCCCGTTGCTCGTGGCGGTTTATGTCGCGAGCAAGGGTGCCGTGCTCGACGGCGTCGCCTGGGCCCCGGCCGAGACCGCCAAGACAATCTGGTCGATCGTCGCCCCCGTTTACTTGCTGCGAATCTCGAATTTCATCACGCTCGCGCTTGCACCGGTCGTGGTTCCCGGGCTGTCGCTCTCGGTCGCGGCGTTGGCCTTGCTCGGCGCCTGGCGTCTGCGCCGCGCGCCGGCGGTCGCCGCGGTGTTGGGTTGCGCCGCACTCGTGCTGCCGCTCGGCCTGTGCCTCGTTTCGTTGTTTGTGCCGGTGCTAGTGCCGCGCTATTTCGCATGGAGCGCCGCACCCTTCTTTGTCTTCGCCGGCGCCGGGCTCGGGTTTGTTTCCAGGGCGCGGTTTGTCGCGCTGGCGACGGCGCTCAGTGCGGTCTGTCTGGTCAATTTGGTCCCCTACTACGGTTACGAGACCAAGCCGCGCTGGGATCTAGTTGCCGCCAAGGTCGCGGCCATCGCCCATCCCGGCGATGTCGTGCTGGTCAATAACTACTACGCGTATTCCGTTCTGGCGGTTTTTGCCGCCCGCGCCGGTCTCGATCAGCGCCAGATCAAGCTGACCTGGCTGCTGCCGGTGGCGGCGAAAATTGCCCCCGGCCACGATGTCTGGGCGGTTTACGGACGCAGCGGGCAAGGGGCAAAAAAGCGATCAGCGGAGGATTACCGCCGTTCGCTTTCCCTCGCCTTTGGCGGGCCCATGGCGGTGAACGCGATCGGGCGCTACATCCTGCTGTGGCGCTTCCGCGCGCCAAAGCCGCCCGAACCCGCGACCGAGGCCGGGGGGTATTGCCGGCTTGAAGAGGAGCATCCCCCGCCATAGCGCCGACGCTTGACTTCCTGCGGGTTAGCTGGCGGGATCGCGGCCTTGAGTTTTCGAGGAGGGTCGGATGGCACGGGCAAACCGGGTGCGGGAATTGTGGCAGGCGGGAAAACCCGTCATCAACAGCTGGCTCGGCATTCCGTCGAGCTTTTCGGCCGAAGTCATGGCCCATCACGGCTGGGATTCGCTGGTCGTCGACATGCAGCACGGCATGATCGACTACCAGATGATGGTGACGATGCTGCAAGGGATCTCGACCACCGAGACGGTGCCGCTGGTGCGGGTGCCGTGGAACGACCCGGCGCATATCCAAAAGTCGCTCGACGCCGGCGCCTACGGCATCATCTGCCCGATGATCAACACCCGTGCCGAGGCCGAGAAACTCGTCGACTCGATGCGCTACGCTCCGCTCGGCCATCGCAGCTCGGGGCCGATCCGCGCCTCGCTTTACGGCGGCGCCGACTACCACGCTAAGGCCAACGACATCGTCGTCGCCTTCGGCATGATCGAAACCGCCGAGGCGATCGACAACCTCGACCAGATCCTGTCGGTCAAGGGGCTCGACGCGATCTATGTCGGCCCGTCCGACCTGTCGATCTCCTACGCCCACCCACCCGGTGGCGACAAGCCCGACGAATGGATGATGACAGCGCTAAAAAAAGTCCTCGACGGCTGCAAGCGGCATGGCGTCAAGCCCGGTATCCATTGCGGTGCGCCCGCCTACGCCAAGAAGATGATCGAGATGGGCTTTATGTTCGTCACCGTCGGCGGCGACACCCGTTTTGTGACAATGGGCGGCCAGGCCGCCGTCGCCGAGATGCGCGGGGGCGCGCCGGGGAAGCCCTCCGGCGGCAGCTCGAGCCCGTATTAAATCGCCGTTGTTGCGAGCCCCGGGGTCGGCGCGAGCGCCGCCCGAGGACGGCATAGCGAAGCAATTCGAGCGGAGTACGTATTCGGATCGAGATTGTGTCGTCGCTCCCGCGTCTCGCAATCACCCGGGAGGTTTGTTGACCCGAGTCTACGTCGACGCCGACGCCTGCCCGGTGCGCGAGGAGGTGTACCGGGTGGCGGGGCGGCTCGCGGTCGATGTGTTTGTCGTGTCGAACGGGTCACGCCGATCCGGCCGCCGGGTCTACCCTTTGTCCGGATGGTGATGGTCGGCGAGGCGGCCGACGCCGCCGATGACTGGATCGTCGAGCAGATAACCGGGGCCGATGTCTGCGTCACCGCCGACATTCCGCTCGCCTCCCGCGCTCTCGCCAAGGGGGCACGGGTCGTGCCGCCCAACGGCCGTCCGTTCACCCAGGCCAATATCGGCAACGCGCTCGCCGGTCGCGAATTGTCCCGCCATCTACGCGAGCTCGACACGGGCGGTAGCGGGCCGCCGCCCTTTTCCAAGGCGGACCGCTCGCGCTTTCTCAGCGCCCTCGACGCTGCGCTACGGGCAGCGCTGCGGGGCTAAACCAATCCGAACCGCAACCCGAAAGGTAAGGCATCGACCTGCCGTTCCCTCGAAAGCGACGATCAGGTGGTTGAAGCGGACGGGCGCTAGCCGCCAAGCACACCCTGGGTTTCGACGTAGAGCGAATAGACCGACTGGCTCGCCGCCATGAATAAGCGGTTGCGCTTGATGCCGCCGAAACAGACATTAGCGCACCGCTCGGGCAGCAGGATGCGGCCGATCATCGTGCCGTCGGGGGCGAACACGGCGACCCCGTCCTCCGCCTCGCCGCCCGAGAAGGCGCACCAGACATTGCCGTGGACATCGACCCGGATACCGTCGGTGCCGCCCGGCTCGGCGTTGAAGAACAGACGCCCGTTCGCGGTCCTGCTGCCGTTGTCGACAACATCGTAAACCTGAAGCGTGCGCGGGCCCAACGCCCCCGGCGTGTCGACGACGTAGAGCAGCTTTTCGTCGGGCGAGAAGGCGAGACCGTTCGGCCGCTTCATGTCGCCGACCGCGATCGTCATTTCGCCGGTGGCGGGATCGAGCCGGTAGACGCGCAGCGGCAATTCCCACGGCGCCTTGTGGCCGAGATAGTTGCCTCGCGTGCCGGCGCCGTTGTCGCTGAACCAGATCGAGCCGTCGGATTTGACCACGACGTCATTGGGCGCGGTCAGCCGCTTGCCCTCGAAGCGCTCGGCCAGCACGGTGACGGTCCCGTCATATTCGGTGCGGGTCAGCCGCTGGGCGTCCATCTCGCAGGTCACGAGGCGGCCCTGCCGGTCGCGGGTGTTGCCGTTGGCGTAGTGTGATGGCTTGCGGAACACGCTGACCGCCCCGGTCTCCCCCTCCCATTTCATGATCCGGTCGTTCGGGATGTCGCTCCACAGCAGAAACCGGCCGTCGCCGAACCACACCGGTCCCTCGTTGAAACGGCAGCCAGTCGCGATCCGCTCGACCGCGGCGTTGCCGAGCACCAGCGCCGCAAAGCGCGGGTCGAGAATTTTGATCGCGGGATCGGGATAGCGGATCGGCTGGTCGGACATCGTATTCTCCCATCTCCGAAGGTCCCTCTCCCCGCGTGCGGGGAGTAGGAGAGACCCGCCGTGCAGAGGCCGGAGGGTGAGGGGCAGCAGCTTACGAATTCGGTCCGCGCTCCATCGACACCGGTTGCCAGCGCCTGAGGCCGCTCTCCGCCAGCACCGACGGGTTGACGCACGACATCGGCCATTTGCCCGACAACGCCAGCGACAGTTCGAGGCCCACCCGTCGCCGTCGCGCCGGGTCGAACCGCGCCGTCGCCGAGGCGACATGTGCGGTGAGGATCACCTTGTCCATGCGCAACAATGGGTTGTTGCCTCCGGGCGGCTCCTTTTCGAGCACGTCGAGCCCGGCGCCGGCGATCATCCCGTCGTCGAGCGCCTTGATCAGCGCCGCCTCGTCGGTGGTCGGCCCGCGCCCGGTCGAGATATAGATCGCGGTCTTTTTCATCTGCCGGAAATGCTCTTCGCGGATCAGCCGGTTGGCGCTTTCGGTCGCCGGCGTGTGCATCGAGATGATGTCGGCGCGGGCGAGCAGTTCGGCGAGGCCAACCGGCTCGACCCCGCGCTCGACCATGACGATCTCTTCGATATACGGGTCATAGGCGATGATGTGGAGGCCGAACGGCCGGGCGCGCTCGGCGACCGCACGGGCGACATGGCCAAAGGCGATCAGCCCGAGGGTCATGCCTCTGAGGCGGGGGATCTTCAGCAAGGCTGGCCGGCCTTCGGACCAGCGCCCGTCGCGCACCATCCGGTCCTGCTCGATCAATCGGCGATGGGTGGCGAGGATCAAGGTCATCGCGTGGTCGGCGACTTCCTCGATAAAGGTGTCGGGGCAATTGGTGACCGGGATGCCCTTGGCGGTGGCGGCGGCGACATCGACCGAATCGACCCCGACACTGCCGAGCGAGATGATTTTGCAGTGCTGCAACCCGTCGATCATCTTTCTGGTGATTGGGCGGCCCTTGGCATAGAGCGCGTCGGCATCCTTGGCGGCGGCGACGAACTCATCTTCGGACCCGGCCGGGACTTCGTAGATCTCGGCGTCGATCGGTGTCAGCGCCTCCATCTCGTAGCCGTAACCGCCGCCGGCGACGGTAAAGCTGGCGCCCGCCGGTGTCGCGATCCTGTACTTAGCCAATATGCCCTCCCCATTTCCCGCAAACTCGCAAGCCCGATCAGACCGTTGCCGGTGCGGCTTGTCAATCGCCACCGGCGGGCGTCACAGAGGGCTGCGGCGATAGCGGGATCAGCGACAGGGTCAAGGTGACGACAAACAGGATCGACAGGCCGCCCATCACGCCGACCAACCGGTTGAAGCCGGGGGCGATGGTTTCCGGCGGCCCTTGGCCTTGCAGCATGCTCATCAGATAGGAAAACATCGCCTGCGTGCCGATATAGCTGACGCCGCCGGTGCCGGTCTGGATTTGCGAGCACAGCCAAATTCCTGGCGGAATCAGCGCGATCCACAGCAGGAAGTCGTCGCCGATAAAGGCGAGACAGGCGAGACCGACGAGCGCTCCGAGCAGGCAGCCGATGCACCGATGCGCCGCGCGCTGGATGATGGCGCCCGTGTCGGAATGGATGATCGCGGTCGTCGGAATCCCCATGACGATGACCGCGGTGACGCCCATCGTGACCGGGCTCACCGGCGCGATCCATTCGGCGAGCGCCGGTAGCAGCATGACGGTCAGCCCGCCGCGGCAGGCGTGCAACAACAGCGGCCCGTTGCCGGGAAGCCAGCGAAGCAAATCGGTCCCAAAGCGGTGGCGCCAAAACGCCAAAGGTGGCGGATCGAGCAGGCTCGCCGGCGGCGCGACGGGCGCAGGCGGCAGGGGGCTCAGCGCACAGACGACCAAGGATGCGGCGGTTCCGATCGCAACGTCGATGACGCGGTTGACCGCGCTGTCGAACGCTCCTTGCGGATGGTTGAACGACATCAGCATGACGAGGCACGCCGTCACCGCGCCGACGAGCCAAGCATAGCCGTGGCGCGAGGTGACAAACCCGAACAGGCCGATGCAAGACACAAGAAAGAGACACAGCAAAAACGGCAGCGACTGGTAAACAAAGAGCCGCAGCACGACGAGTGCCGCGAGCGCGCCGACGATACTGCCGGCGATCCGCATCGTGCCGCGCGACATCGCCTCCGCCGGCGACGCGCGGGTTACCATGAAGGCGGTGATGGCCGCCCACCACGGCTCGTCGGAATGCAATGCCAGCGAGGCGAGCACCGCCAAGGTTACCGATGCCGCCGCCTCCGCCGCCTCCAATCCGCGCGGGCCGCACCACTCGACCGAGCGCAACTCGGTGGCGAGCGCACCGGGGATCTCGCGCAGCACCGGTCAGCCTTAATAAAAGATCAACGTGCGCGCATCGGAACCCATGTGCAGGGTGACCTCGGTATCCGGGTTCCGCAGCACCAAGGTCACCGGAAACCGCCGCTCGAGGCGGATCCAGTCGGTGGTCGGCTCGACATAGGGCAACAGCGTGTTGGGCGTCTGCCGGCGGCTGATGCCGCGCGCAATGCCTTGGATAAAGGCGCGGTGAATGTGCCATGGATAGGCGTCGAGCCAGATCCAGGCGCTGTGCCCGACCCGCATGTGGCGAATCACGCTCTCTTTGTAATTTGCCAGAATGCGCCAGGCATGGGCATCGACCAGGCCGATCAGCGGCTGGTTCGCCACCGCCTGGTCGCCGACCCGCAGCGTGAGGTTGGTGATCGTGCCGTCGGTCGGCGCCAGCAGCTTGGCCTGGTCGAGCTGCCATTGCAGATAGGCGATTTTCGCGGTGATCGCCTTGACCGTCGCCTCGTGCAAGGTCTCTGTCTGGCGTGCCTTGACGACGGTGTCCTCGGCATCGGCGAGAGCGGCTGCCGCTTCCTGTTGCTGCGTCGCGGCATCCTCGAGCGCCTGGCGCGACACAAAGCCGGCGGCGGCGACGGGTCGCGCGCGCCGCAGATCGTCTGTCGCCATCTGCTCCTTGGCGGCAGCTCCGTCGCGCGCCGCCTTGGCCGATTTGATCAGATCATGATCGACCGCGAGCTGCGCCTCGGCCTCGACCCGCTTGGCAACCTGCTGAGCGAGCGACAGCCGGAACGGCGTCGGGTCGATCTCGGCGAGCAAGGTTCCCTTGGTCACGGTCTCGTTATCGACGATCGGCACCGCGACGATGCGGCCGGTGATCCACGGGGCAACACCGACGAGATCGGAAGTCACATAGGCGTCATCGGTATAGGCAAAGACGTAGCTCGATCCCCAATAAAGGCCGAGCGCCAGCAACAATCCCGCCAAGACCAGCAGCACCCGCCGGCGATAGCGCCTCGCCGCCGCGACGTTCGGATCGACGGCGACGGGACGCGGGCGCAGCAGCGCCGTCGCCGGCAGCCGCGCCTGAACCGCGGCAGCCCCATCGCCAAGGGGCGCATTTGGCTGGTTGCCGTCAGGCATCGAGCGAGTTGATCCAAATCGGACTGAGACAGGAACTTATCCTCGCCGATACTAGCTCAAAAGTCGGCCGGGCGCAGCGTCAATGCCGCGCTCGGCAAGGTGCGGTGCAAGCTCCGCGTGGAGAGAATCGCGGGCGAGATCCGGTCAAGCGATAGCGATTGCGCGCTGGACCTCGGCAATAAAACTCTCCTCGTCGCAGCCCGGGAACGCCTCGGCGCGATCGCCCGCAACGCCGATCGTTACGCGATCTACTCGCGGCCCGGCCGGGGCACAGCGATGATGGCCCGCTTTTTCCAGCCGGGGCATCCTCTATTCCCGGGTCGGAGCTTGGTGTCGTCGTCGATCCCTAACCCCTGCGAGAGCGTTTGCGGCGACGACTGGGCCACCGGGCATGATCCCTCGAGCGTGACACTGTTGGTTGTCGATGGATCGGGTCATGGTCCGTTGGCGGCGCAAGCCGCCGAGATTGCCGCTCGCACGTTCCGCGACAATCTCGATCACGACTGCGTTCCCTTGGTCGAAACGATTCATCGCGCTCTCGCATCGACGAGAGGGGCGGCGTTTGCGGTAGGCACGCATCGACGCTGCCGCCCGTCTCGTACGGTTTGTTGGAGTGAGCAATATCGGCGCGGTGCTCGCGGACGACGGCCAGTCTCGCCAAATGGCATCCAACAACGGCACCGCCTGGCATATCGCGCCGCGCATTCGCGAGTTCACGTATCCCTACACCGCAAAGCCGCTGGTCCTGACCTCGGCAATTCTCCGTCGGCGGGAGCGCTAGCGGCTCGCTCGGGCGGCGCGGATCTCGAAAAGCCGACGTTTCCGCGGTCGCGCTGACAGCCGCCATCGCGGAAGTCCTGGGCGAGCGGCACTCGGATCGCCGGCGAGGGCGTCGTGAGCCGACAGCTCTGCCGAATCCTGATCGTCGATGACGACGAGGCGACACGCTATGTAAAAAGTCATCTCCTTCGGCGGCAAGGATATCAGATCTACGAGGCGAACTGCGGACGCGACGCACTGGCGCTGGCCGAGAGCCGCGGCCCCGGATTGGTTCTACTAGACGTGAAGTTGCCGGACGCCGACGGCATCGAGACATGTTGCGAGATCAAGACCCGTTTTCCGCAAATCATCGTGTTGCGGACCTCCGCCCGGCCGCGTGCGGGCGCTCGACGGCGGCGCCAATTCCGAGCCGGACGAGTTGATTGCCACCGTCAACGCGCGCTGCGCATGCGCAAGGCGGAGCACGATGTCCGACGGAAATCGGCGCCTTGAGCGCCTGGTCGCCAGGCGGATCCGGGAGCTCTCCGAGGCAAATCGGGTGCTGGCTCAAGAAGCGGCGGATCGCCGCGCGGCCGGGATGGCACTCCGGCACGCGCAAAAGCTCGACAGCATCGCCCAGCTCACCGGTGGCATCGCTCATGACTTCAATAACTTGCTGACTGTAATTTCGGGCAATTTAGAGCTGGTTCACGATACGATAAATGATCTGGCCGATCTCCGTCCGAGAGCGCGGGACGGACTTTGCGGCGAATAGCGAGCGCCGAGGAAGCGACCGTGCACGCCGCTAGGATCACGCAGCAACTCCTCGCCTTCGCGCGCCGCGGATCGCTGATACTGAAGCCCGTCGCCCGGCAACCCGAAGGTCGCCGAACTCCCCGGGTGCCGAACCACCCGTGCTGTACTCGGCGGCGCTGCGCGCGGTTTTGTCGAAGAGGGGCCTGCTCATGGCTGCACCCTCCCTCGACTTGACCAGATGCCGGCCAGGCTCGCGACCGCCGATGCCAGGATCGCAACCGACGACGGCTCGGGAACTGGCGTGACGGGATCGGCCGGCCAGGGGGTTGCCGCGGCCTGCCAGATGGCGACCGCGCCGCCGGCAACGACGCAGCCGAACGTGCCGAGGCTGGCGAAGACCGCGAGCTTGTGATGCAGGACGTGGTGATGGCCGATGCCGGCGTCGTGATGGACGGGCGGCCTTCAGACGATCGGGCAAGGAAGGTCATGCATGATCGCCACCCTCCATTTCGAAGGTGCCAGAGGGCCGGCACAGGGACCAACCCCGTGGCGCGGCAATCGGCGCAGGGGACGATAAGCTGTCGCCCGTCTGGGCAGGGATCGGCCATCCGCCGGCGCGAGGATAGACGCCGGCCGTGCCCGTGGCACGACCGGCAGATGACAAGCTGCTTCACGACGATGACCTCTCGGTCATCGGATCGTGGAGCGAAGCTTCCCGAGGCTGCGTCCCTCCATCGTCAGGAAGGGTCCGCAGCGCGCGGATGTATCGCCGTGCCAGGTCGCTCGCGATCAGCCGGAGGTCGCTAATGGAAACGTCGTCAGGACGGCCGATGAACACCCGGTCTAATGCCGCCAGATGGCTGCGGCAGCGCTCAATCCATCTGCCGTATGTTGGTTGTGGCGGGAAGGTTTCGGGTTGCTCGGCGAAGATATGTTGGCGCCGAGGATGCGCGACGGCTCCAAGGCCACCAAGATATGTCGTCGCATTGCCGGGTTCCATAGCAGGGCTTTTGAGGCCACAACCCGCGGCTGGCGGGAGCCCGGGGGCTCAAAACGCGCTATGGAACGCGCGGAGTTATTCGATCCGCGAACTGGCCGCGGCCTTATTGCCTCGCACCCCCGGCATGGGGAAGATCACCGCCGAAGAGAGGCTTGTCCATAGAAGGCGTTTTGAGCGCCACCATCAGCGTCGCCGTGATCGGGCCGCCCGGTCAAGTCGAGATGGTTCGGATTTTGAGGGATTGAGGCTGCACCGAGAGCGTCGCGCCGGTGTTCGGGGGGATGCAGCGGCCGGATGAACCCTTTCTAATGGATCTTCTACGGTTGACTCTGGATAAGTTGGCTATATCAGAGTGTTAGAGGGCATGGCTCGGGGGTTGGCACTA